>TARA_R110002126_G_scaffold270264_1_pt1 | contig 41721 bp, 36 predicted proteins | sample TARA_R110002126 | Tara Oceans TARA_R110002126 (sample SAMEA4397536) | marine metagenome | biome: Polar Biome; feature: [DCM] deep chlorophyll maximum layer (ENVO:01000326); material: water (ENVO:00002006), including particulate matter (ENVO:01000060) such as... | depth 30 m | reverse complement strand
CGAGTTATGTGATAAACTCACACCAAAAACCTGTGCTACGGTAACAATTAATATAACCGTAACAGCAGTAGCTATAGTTCAATCTCCAAGTGTTTTACTTGTGAAAGAAGGGGTTTTTAATGATGTTAACGGTAACGGATTTGCTGAAGTTGGAGAAACAATAACTTATAGTTTTACAATTACAAACACAGGAAACGTTCCATTAACAAATGTTACTATTATTGATACAATGGTCGGCTTAGTAATAAAAGGAAATCCAATCGCTCTTCTACAAGTAGGTCAAACAAATAGTACTTCAATTATAGCTACTTATATAATTACTGAAGGAGACCTTGTTGCTTTATCCATATCAAATAAAGCAATTGTACAGGGAACAAGCCCTAATGGTACTGTCGTGGAAAATACTTCTACAAAAATCGTTGACTTATCGCTGGTTGCTGGAGAACTTGTTTGTAGAATTGAAGTGTTTAATGCCTTGTCACCAAACGGAGATGGTAAAAATGATGAGTTCTTTATTGAGGGCTTAGATTGTTATCCAGATAATAAAGTAGAAATCTATAACAGATGGGGTGTTTTGGTTTTCGAAAGAGAGAAATACAATAATAAAGAAAGAGCTTTTAAAGGGAAGTCTGAAGGGCGTGTGACAGTGGGTCAGTCTCAGGATTTACCAACGGGTACCTATTTCTATATTTTAAAATATTCAGACTTTGATGCGAAAGTAATTGAAAAATCAGGGTATTTATATATTAATAGGTAAAACGAAGACTTTAGGTTTTTCGACCTTAGTTTATAAAAATAAGTTGTAAAAAATAAGTTATGAAAACAAGATTATTAATATTGACTTTAATCTTATTGTCGGGGACAATGGTGGCACAACAGGACGCGCAGTTTACCCAATACATGTACAATACGGTGAACATTAATCCAGCCTATGCAGGTTCTAGGAGTGTAATGAGCATTTTTGGAATACATAGAACCCAATGGGTAGGGTTGGATGGAGCTCCTACTACCAATGGATTTTCATTAAACACGCCAATAAGTGGTAGTAATGTAGGATTGGGATTATCGATATTAAATGATAAAATTGGACCTTCAGTAGAGAACACTGTTTCGATTGACTTCTCTTATAGTATTGCAACATCAGAAACATACAAATTGTCGTTTGGTTTAAAGGCAACTGCTAATCTTTTGGATGTTAATTTTAGTAGATTAAATCAACACGATGCAAATGACTACAGTTTTGAAACCAATATTGACAATAAGTTCACCCCAAATTTTGGAGTAGGATTGTACTTTCATTCTGACAACACTTATATTGGTATATCAGCTCCGAACATATTGGAAACTCAACATTTTGACAGATATGCCAGTACTGGAGCCAACAGCCATGTTGCAAAAGAAGAGATACATTATTATTTAATAGCCGGCCATGTATTTGATTTAAGTGGAACAGTTAAGTTTAAACCTTCGATACTGACAAAAGTAGTTCAAGGAGCACCTTTGCAAGTGGATGTTTCCGGTAATTTTTTAATAAATGAAAAATTTGTAGCGGGAGTAGAGTATAGATGGAGTGCTGCAGTGAGTGCCATGGTAGGATTTCAGGCCAGTGATTCTTGGTTTATAGGTTATGGGTATGATTTAGAAACTACTAGGTTATCTAATTATAATTCAGGTTCCCATGAAATATTTTTAAGATATGAATTATTTAATAAATATGATAGAATTGTATCTCCAAGATTCTTCTAAATTCCTAATTATGAAAGTTAAAAACGTTATTTATAGTGTATTTTTAATTATTCTTGCCAGTCAAGGATATGCACAAAAAGCAAGTGTTGCTGCTGCAGATAAGAAATACGATCGGTATGAATATATCGATGCTATAGCCACATACGAAAGAGTGGCCGAAAAAGGGTATAAGGATGAAAAAATGTTTCAAAAGCTAGGGAATGCCTACTATTTCAATGCTGATTTAGAAAAAGCGGGAAGATGGTATAAGGAGCTTTTTGACTTGAATAAAGACCAAGAATCTGAATATTATTATCGCTATTCTCAAACTCTTAAGTCAATAGGAGATTATGACAACGCTGATAAGATGTTAGATGTATTCAATAAGAAATCAGGGAATGATCAACGTGCCAAATTATACGAAAAAAATAAAAATTATTTAGAAGAAATAAAAGCTAATTCGGGACGCTTTAACATTGAAGATGCAGGAATAAATTCTGAATTTTCAGATTATGGAAGTTCTTTTTCAAATAATAAATTAGTATTTGCTTCTGCAAGAGATACAGGCGGTGTTTCAAAGAAAGTATTTAAATGGACCAACCAATCTTTTACCAACCTATACAGCTCAGAGGTTACAAGCGAGGGTAGTTTAAGTGCGCCTGAACGTTTTAGCAGAACAATTAATTCAAAGTTTCACGAATCTACGCCAGTGTTTACAAAGGACGGGCAAACCATGTTTTTTACAAGAAACAATTATTTAGACGGTAAAAAAGGTAAAGACACCAAAAGGATTACCTTATTGAAATTGTATAAGGCAAGGTTAGAAGCAGATAAATGGGTTGATGTTACTGAATTACCATTTAACAGTGATCAATACAGTATAGCACACCCAGCACTTAGTATAGATGATAAAACCTTGTATTTTGCATCAGATATGCCCGGTACATTTGGACAATCTGATTTATTTAAGGTAAAAATAAATGATGACGGTACTTATGGTGCGCCCGAGAACCTTGGAAAGGCAATAAATACGGAGGGAAGAGAAACGTTTCCATTTATATCTGATGATAATGAATTGTATTTTGCCAGTGATGGACGTCCGGGACTTGGAGGATTAGACATCTATGTAACTAAGATAGAAAAAGACGATAATTTTAATGAAATTAAGAATATTGGAGCACCTGTAAATGGCTCCAAGGATGATTTTGGTTTTTTAATCGACAGTAAAAGTAGAGTAGGTTTTTTTACTTCAAATAGAGAGGGAGGAAAAGGGTATGACGACATTTATAAATTCTCGGAAACACGAAAATTGACATGTGAGCAAGAATTAACGGGGATAGTTACAGACGATAAATCTGGTACAAGATTATCAGAAGTTAGATTAAGTTTGTATGATGATAAATACAATATAATTAAACATACAATTGCTAATGATAATGGTGAGTATAGGTTTGAAGTTGCATGTGGAGAGAAGTATTATGTAAGATCCGAAAAAAGAGACTATGAGACAAAAGAAAATACAATTACAATCCCTAAGTCAAGTGGAGAAAGTAAATTGGCATTTGAATTAGAGAAAAGAATTAAAACAATAGGTGTAGGAGGAGATTTAGCCAAAACGTTAGGTATAGAAATTATTTATTTCGATTTAGATAAATCATTTATTAGGAAAGATGCCGCATTTGAATTAGAGAAAATTGTTGCCGTTATGAAAGCATATCCAAATTTAAAAATAGATGTGCGCTCTCATACAGATAGTCGTCAAACGGCTCAATACAATGAATCATTATCCGATAGAAGAGCTAAATCGACTCGTCAATGGCTGATAATAAATGGTATTGAAGAAGACAGATTAACTGCAAAAGGGTATGGTGAATCTCAACTTTTAAACAAATGTGCTGATGGAGTTATATGCAGTGAAACGGAACATCAGTTAAACAGACGAAGTGAATTTATTATAATTTCTATGTAATAATAAATATTTTTTCTAGGTAAAGTATTTTAAAAAAGACTAAACTACATTATAATCAAAACTGGATTGTAATGTAGTTTTTTTATTGCAAATTTTTAAAACGAAAACTATTAAAAATAGGCTCTCAATTGTACGTTACCTGTATGAATGGCTTGGCTTGTTTCACTTTTTCTTCCCTGATAATTAAAATTAATGTCCAAGAATTGGGTGATATTTTTCTGTAATAGCAGTCTCCAAGTGATGTTTTGTCCCGCTTGTAAACCTTCTAGCATCTGAAAGCCAACAGCGGAAAGTTCATTGCCATTAAATTTATTCTGATAAAAGGAAACCTCACCATTCATTGTGATTTTATTCTCGCCAGCGTAAGAAAAGGAAGTTCCAAATCTGTTTTGAATTAAATTTTCGAAATTCCCAATTTGGTTTTCTTTGTTTTGCAATTCGTAAAAAACATCCCAACTCGTATTTTTAGAAAACAGATAACTGATTTTTGGAGCTAGTTGAAGACCAGTTATTGTATAGTTCTTTTCAGGAAAATTTTCAGAGATTATAGATGTTTGAATCGTTTTTGCGGAAGCGCCAAACAGCCAGCTTTTTTTGTAAAGATGGGAATACTGCAGTTGATGGGAACTGTTGTTAGATTCCTGTGATCCTATGGAAAGTAAATTTTTTGTTTTATTTTCTAAAAATGAATAGGTGACAGAGTGCTTCTGTTTTCCTCTATTGTAAAACAAGCTATTTCTAAAACTGGAACTTAGTCCCAATACATTTTCTTGTGAGGAATTAAAAGGATTCAATTCAAAGTTGCCACCTTCATTTTTCGTTTTACGATCAATAATAAAGGACGTCTGATTGTAAAAAAACGAGCTAAATTTTTTAAATCCTTTTTCGTTTTGCCATTGATTTGGATTTAAAATAATCGATTGAGAGAACTTAGTCTGATGCGTTTTTATATAGACACGATTGGGTAAATACACTCTAATGTATTTTGCCTGATCGATAAATGGAGCCACTTCAAATTCCTGTAATTCTTGAATTCCGTTTGCATTGTAATCATTCCAAGTGTAAATACCTTGTCCCGTGGGAACTTCAAGGTAGGTAAATTCTTGTTGTGGTAGTGTCCCCGAATTAGTTTCATAAGCACTTGTTCCCTGAATCAATTGATTGAAAAAACGGTCATTGTATACGATTCTAGAATTCAGCGAAGGCTCTTTTCTTTTCGAAGAATCTACAAAATCTAAAACGCGATAATTAACATAAACAGATAAGTCGCTTTTTGCTGTTTGAATTAATTTTGACTTCAAATAGTACGTTTGAGAATTATTTACCCTTTGTAATATGCCATTTTGAATACTGTCATTGGTTCTTTTTAGCAAACCCAATTCAATAAATACCTTTGTACTATCCCCTCGACCAGCGAATAATCCATATTCAGAAAAGCGCTGACTTACGTTCGAAAATTGATTGGTGGATTTATTTTTCTCCTGATTGTCCTCAAAACGCTGACTAGTACCAATCCAGTTTTTATCAAAGTGATATCGAATTTGCGATTGGTTTCTAATGAAATTTGAAGTAGTGAGTGCGCCGTCACTTTTTAAATAACTTCCATGGTTTTGAAAACTCCAGTTTTTCAGATTGAAATACCCATTTAGACTATGTCTGTTCCCAGAAAAACTTTCAGAGAAATCTAGCTTTTCAAATTGGTAGTTTAAAACTCCATTCGAATTTGATTTTGAGGACGGTTTTAATTTAAAGTTTAAACCAGAAATTAGTAAACTTTGATTTCCAACTGCTGTCGTACCCAGATTCCAATCTCTATCAAATTCAATGGTGTAGAGCCTTTCGATGGTTCTGAATTCTTTTTGGGTAAATTGATAATTGGCGAAAGCATCAACAATCCATTTCTTTGAAAATAGTCGTTGTTTGGCATTTATTTTTCCGCTTATTCCCTGATTGTTCGAGTCGTCGCTATTTGAGAAAAGATTAGCGTCATTGTTGCTGACTCCTATTTCGAAATCAACAGCCGTTTTTTCGGAAGGGGAATACTTTCCTAAAAAGGTAGCTACTTGAATTTTTGTAGGAGCCACCAGCTGGATAGTTGGGGCATAACTCCCTTGAGGAACGGTGTTTATTGGGGCAGTATATTCATAGATCCTACTGATGCCGGCGGCGTTTTTCAAAATGTAATTTCCCTTATTAGGTGCAACTAGACTAAACCGGACGTTGAACAGCTCTTCTTCAGGATCATTTGAGTATTCGAAAATTTCAATCCCATTCACGATCGTTTTTCTGTAAAGTACTTTGTTGTCAGAGTAAGAATCTGGATATGCAGATGGAGCGATCATTAATTCTGGATTGTCTCCAGCCTCAATCAGTATTTGTGCTTGTTCTTTGGTAAGGTTTTGCTGTAAGGGTTGGTTTTTGATGTCGTTTTCAGAATAGAGGTAACTTCCAAAACTCCATTTTTCATTTTGATGTGTGGCACCTGCATAAGTCACAAGTCGCGTGTAATTTCTGTCGGAGTACTGGTATTCAATTGCGATACGCATTTCAGAAGTTATGGTAAACAAAGGTGTAAATGTGATTTCACCTGCGTTGTAGTCAATCGTATAGTCATTGTTCTCCCCTCTTTCTAAAAGTAATCCGTTTACATATACTCGCTCTGAGCCTGATATTACAAGTACGTATAATTCGCCATTTTGACCTTTTAATTTATAAGGTCCTTGGCTGCCTTCAACTCCCGTGAAATTACTTTTGGCATATTGCCCTCTGACTAAAGCTACGGCAGCGAAGACATTCGTTTTATTTTTAGGGGTGCCAAAATCAAAATTGGCTGAAAGACCTTGAACCTTTTTATTAAAGTTTAAAAATTGGCTAGAATGATTTTCAAGAAAGAGATCTCCTGCCCGTATGTTCCATTTATCACTAAAAAGCTCCATAAAAATGTTGTCAAACTGGTCTAGCTTCTGCGAATAACCGCCGTCTTGTAACGGAATATTACTGTCTTGCAATGAGGCTCTTAAACTAACTTTTTCAGATAGTTTTCCCGTGATTTGCAAGTCCAGGTTGGAGTTTAGAACTGTGTTTTGATTGTTTCCTATTGTTACTCCCCGGGTAATACTTCCTGAAGTTGTTAAACCATCAAAAGGGATATTTTTTTCAGCAGATTTGGTATTGATTTGATATAATTTATCAGAATTAATATCATTGCTTACCACCCGACTGGGGTCGTAAATGCGGTATTCCTTAGTTAGAAAATCAGGAAATTTGAGGTATTGCACCGTAATAGAATCGGAGGCAAGAAGAAGATTATTTTTTAAGATTAAAGTTCCTCTTAGAAAATCTACTTTATAGAAAGCACTGTCTATTGGAGTGCTATTGGCGTCAAGCAATTTGAAAAAAGACGTATTTATGCTTACATTTTCAAGATGTATGGTATCACGAGAAAACGGAATTTTTTTGATTTTGTATAATGAATTGTTTTCCTGGGCATGTAGCCCAGAAAAACATATAATCATCACCAAAAGCAATATTTTTTTTACCATAAAGAGAATAACGTCTATCAGTCAAAAGTAGTGTATTCTATATAATTATGGGCAATGGGTTGCTAAAGCGAGCAAACAATAAATTTAATTTTCGCTAGTCACAATTTGCATTGTTTCAGTACTGATCTGTTTTAAAATCACATTCTTACCTTGTTCTACTGTTTCTGCAGCGGCGTCGTTAAAATGTCTAATGGTATACAAAGTCACATTTTGGCTAAAGTCAACTTTGAATTTTTTTGATAAAATAGCATTCAACTCATTGAAATTATCAAATTTATCTTCGACGCATACGGAGAAGCTAATAGCAGTATTCTGAATTAAATTCACTTTCAATTTAAACTCATGGAATAAAGAGAATATTTCACTGATATTCTCTTCCATAATAAACGAAAAATCAATAGAGGACAGCGAAATCAACAATTGGTTTCTTTTAACGATAAAGCACGGTAAATAGGGTTCTAAGTTTACCCCTTTTGAAACGCTTGTTCCTTTTAGTAAAGGGTTAATAAAGGATTTTACATACAAAGGAATTTCCTTTTTTTGTAAAGGTTGTAATGTTTTTGGATGGATTACTGTTGCTCCATAAAATGCTAATTCAATGGCTTCACGATAAGAAATTTGATTTAGCAAACTAGCATTCTCAAAATAACGCGGATCAGCATTCATAACTCCTGGAACATCTTTCCAGATGGTCACGCTTTCGGCATTCAAACAATAAGCAAAAATTGCTGCTGTGTAATCAGAACCTTCACGTCCTAATGTTGTTGTGAAATTATTTTCATCAGAACCCAGGAACCCTTGGGTAATGTTCAACATTTTTCTTTTTACATTTTTCGAAATATTCTTTTGGGTAAGATCCCAATCTACTGTGGCATCTCTATAATTAGCATCTGTTTTGATGAAATTTCTAACATCTATCCACTCTGTTTTTATACCCATATGGTTCATGAAATGAGCAAGAATAGTGGTCGATATCAACTCACCATAACTCACAACCTGATCATAAACAAAATTATAGTTTGGAGATTTGTTATGCGCTAAAAAATATTCTAGATCAGAAAACTGTGCTTTTACAGCAGTAAAAACAGTATTCTTATCATCTTCAAACAAATCTAATAAGATTTGATTGTGGTATTTTTTCACTTCTTGAACAGAGGACTGAAGAGCTGATGACTTATCAAAATAGTCTTTTATAACTACTTCAAGAGCATTAGTAGTTTTTCCCATTGCAGAGACTACTAATAAAACATCCTCATATCCTACCTTTTGTAAAACGTCATAAACATTTTTAATTCCCTCGGCATCTTTTACTGATGCACCTCCAAATTTGAATACTCTCATAATAATAAAAATTCCAATATTTTAAATTCTAAATCCCACTGTTTAAATGGAAGTTTAGTTCCTTATTTTATTCTCAACAAAATTTTCAACACCTGCCTCGTCCATTTGTACTACATACCAATCTCTAAGTACTTTGGCGCCTGATTTTTCATAAAAATCAATTGCAGGAGTATTCCAGTCAAGGACATTCCATTCCACTCTGCGAACTTGATCTTTTTTACCTTTTTTTATAATTTCTGAATACAAAGCATATCCAGCTCCTGTGCCGCGCATTTTTTCTTTGACTACAAGATCTTCTAAATGTAAAGTCTTGCCTTTCCAAGTAGAGTAGCGATAATAATACAAAGCAATTCCAACAATCTCCGATTCTACTTCAGCTACAAAAACATGAAATAAAGGGTTTGGACCAAATCCATCGCGAATTAAATCATCAACATTAATTAACACGGCATCTGGTTCCTTCTCAAAATCAGCTAATTCTTGAATTAATTCGAGAACAGAGGTCATATCTTCGGCGATTCCTTTTCTAATAATCATAAATTCTTGTTTTAAAGGGTGAAAAATTAAAATATAGTTTTTTCAACCCGTAATTTAGGCATTATATCAGCAAATATACAATAGTGACAAACTAAGTAAATTTTATTCAATTCATTTTCACAAAAAAGCCGATATTTGTGACTTCAATTTAACTACAACGATGTCGTAATGGAAGAACGCAATAAAACCTTAGGGGAATTTATCATTGAGAACCAAAATGCCTTTCAATATTCGTCTGGCGAATTATCCAGAATTATCAATTCTATTCGATTGGCCGCTAAGGTGGTCAACTATAAAGTGAATAAAGCGGGGCTGGTGGACATAACAGGGGCTGCTGGAGCACAAAATATTCAGGGCGAAGACCAACAGAAACTAGATGTTTACGCTAATGAAGTTTTTATTCAAACATTAATAAATCGTGAAATTGTGTGCGGAATTGCATCCGAAGAAAATGATGATTTTATTACAGTCGAAGGAAGTGATAATAGCCATAATAATAAATATGTAGTATTAATGGACCCACTAGATGGATCCTCAAATATAGATGTAAACGTTTCTGTGGGGACTATTTTTTCTGTTTATAGAAGAATAACTCCAATAGGAAGTCCGGTAACTATAGACGATTTTTTACAACCTGGAACGAGTCAAGTTGCTGCGGGTTATGTAATTTACGGAACATCAACTATGATTGTTTATACAACAGGGCATGGGGTAAATGGTTTTACGCTAAACCCCGCTATTGGAACATTTTATTTATCACATCCTAATATGCAGTTTTCTGAAGACGGAAATATTTATTCAATAAATGAAGGGAATTACACTCATTTTCCACAAGGTGTAAAGAATTATTTAAAATATTGCCAATCTGAGGAAGGAGATAGACCTTATACGTCTCGTTATATAGGTAGTTTAGTCTCTGATATTCATAGAAACATGATTAAGGGTGGGATTTATATTTATCCAACAAGTTCTAAAGCTCCAAAAGGAAAATTGAGATTGTTGTATGAATGTAATCCAATGGCTTTTATTGTAGAACAGGCAGGAGGTAAAGCTTCAGACGGGTTTAATAGAATAATGGAATTACAACCTACAGAACTTCATGAAAGAGTTCCTTTTTTCTGTGGTAGCTATAATATGGTAGAGAAAGCAGAAGAATTTATGCTTGAGGCCAAACTGAGTAAATACTAAAATAATAAAAAAAGAGCCCTAAATTTTTAGGGCTCTTTATATTTTATAGATGTTTTTCCATTTCTGAAAGGAAATCATCAATGTCTGCATTTTTGTCTACTAATACAAGTGCTTTAGCTACAACCAAGTCTACGTTTTCTGGAGTGAATCCAATTCCCAGACAAAGTTTTTTCAACATAACTTCTTGTTGGTCTCCCAAAATATGGTCAACATGTACTATTCTGGCTAGGTCGTACAAACGCTCTAACCTCATTGAATTTAAGTAAGGAGGGTTGATTGGGTACTTTGAAGGGTTTTCTAAAATCTCTACATATTCTGCAGGAGAAATTTCAAGCCTAATGGCTAATTTATCTAAAAACTCTTTTTCTTCAGGGGCAAAAACCCCATCTGCTAATGCTAATCTAACAATCGAAGAAAAGTGACCTTTGTTTCTTTGCTTGAATTCGCTATCAAATAAATCTGAAAATGACATAATTAATTGTATTTTTTTATGCTACAAATATAAATCAATTTTTAAACTATTAATTTAATTTCGTTTTAAATTTTATTTAATAATTATTGGGCCTTTTAATTGAAATATAAATGTACGATTTGAGTATTCGATTCTACCGTTTTCAAAATAAATCGTAAGTTTACAAACCCTTTATCAACTATAATTATATTACCTATGTCAGAATTTTTGATTTATTTTCAAATAGGATTAAAACACGTCTTGGATATTTATGCTTACGATCATGTTTTGTTTCTAATAGCTTTGGCTGTACCGTTTTCTTTTAATGATTGGAAACGAATAGTCCTCTTAATAACACTTTTTACGATAGGTCACACTATGGCTTTATTGCTTTCTGTTTTTGGTATTATTGCCATTAAAGTAAATGTTGTCGAGCTATTAATCCCGATTACGATATTAATCACCGCCTTTTTTAATTTGTTTACTGCCGGTAAATCAAATAAAAAAGAAAGTGTAAATCTGATTTTTTTCGTCACTCTGTTCTTTGGAATTATACATGGATTAGGATTTTCTAATTATTTTAAAGCAATACTTGGCGGAAACGCGACATCAAAATTACTGCCTTTAGCTGAATTTGCGTTAGGAATTGAAGCAGCACAAATTGTTGTAGTTTTTGTAGTTTTGATTCTGGCGTATATTGTACAAACGGTTTTTAGATTCTCGAAAAGGGATTGGACTTTGGTGATGTCAGCGTTTATAATAGGTGTAGTATTACCAATGATAATTGAAAATGAAATTTGGACGAGATAAAATGGAAGCAAAAAAATTAAATAAATACGATAAGGCTTATCTAAGAATTGCAACTGAATGGGGCAGTTTGTCTTATTGTAAGCGGAAACAAGTAGGTGCAATCATCGTTCGCGATCGGATGATAATTTCGGATGGATATAATGGAACACCTACCGGCTTTGAAAACTGCTGTGAAGATAATGAAGGGCTCACTCGATGGGATGTCTTACATGCGGAAGCAAATGCCATTCTAAAAGTAGCTAGATCCACGCAATCCTGCGAAGGCTCTACTTTATATATTACACTGTCACCCTGCAAAGAGTGCAGTAAATTAATACATCAATCTGGAATAAAACGAGTGGTATATCATAAAGGGTACCGTGATGATGCAGGAATTCAGTTTTTAATAAAAGCTGGTGTGATTGTTGAGCATATATCGATATTAGAGGAATAGATGAAAACTGAAATTAAATACCTGCCAATACTTATTGGCGCAACTCTTGCGCTTGGAATCGTTATTGGTGGGTGGTTAAATGGTTTCGGCGGCGATCATTTTTTGGTCGAAAACAGTTCTAAAACTAAAATCAATAAACTCATTGATTTTATCGACAATGAATATGTAGATAATGTAAATACAGATTCTATAGTAAACATTACGGTTGACAACATTCTGAGTCAGCTGGATCCACATTCTGTTTATATATCACCTAGTGAGCAAGTGGAAGTTGCTGAGAGTATGAAAGGTGATTTTGTGGGCATTGGAGTTAATTTCTATATGTATAAAGATTCTGTGGCTATAATTAGACCCATTGAAAATGGTCCCTCGGCTAAAGCGGGAATACTGGCTGGGGATAGAATTTTATATGCTGATAAAACAAAATTATTTGGACGTAAATTGCCTAGTGACAGTCTTTTTTCTAAGTTAAAAGGAGAGCAGGGCTCTGTAGTGGAGCTTACTATTTATAGGAAATCAGTTAAGAAACAAATAAAACTAAAAATAAAACGAGGTGTTATTCCTTTAAAAAGTGTCGATGTGGCAGTTCTTTTGAACGATAGTACAGGATATATAAAAATCAATCGTTTTGCAGAAACTACCTTTGAAGAATTTAAAAAAGGCTTGACCAAATTAAAAAAAGATGGAGCAAAAACACTTGTGATCGATCTTCGGGATAATGGAGGTGGGTATATGGAAGAAGCAATTGACATTGCAGATGAATTGTTAAAAGACAAGCAATTAATCGTTTTTACCAAAAATAAAAAAGGCAGCATACAAAAAACATATGCGACTAAAAAAGGTGATTTTCAAACGGGTAAAGTGTTTGTCCTACAAAATGAGAATAGTGCTTCAGCGAGTGAAATTCTAGCGGGAGCGATTCAAGATAATGACCGAGGTACGATTGTAGGGCGTCGTTCTTTTGGGAAAGGATTAGTACAACGAGAAATGGATTTTGCAGATGGTTCTGCAGTGAGATTGACGGTAGCGAGGTATTATACACCTACAGGAAGGTCGATACAGAGGCCATACAATAAAGGCAGTGAAGAATATTTTAAAGAGTCGGAAGAACGTTTTGAGAACGGTGAACTATATGAAAAAGATAGTATAAAAGTTGCCGACAGTTTAAAATTCAAAACGCCAAAAGGGAAAATTGTTTATGGTGGTGGCGGAATTGTTCCGGATATTTTTGTTCCTCTCGAAGTAGAACATGGCAATGAAAATACAGTGTATTTAATGAAATCCGGAATCGTAGGAAATTTTGTTTTCGAACAACTGGATAGAAACAGAATTGCTTTTAAAGGGCTCTCTTTTGAGCAGTTTAAGGGAAAAATGGATAAAACCAATTTGTATTTTAGTGCTTTTCAAAAATACCTTTTGAGAAGTGGATTAGATATAGATTTATCGAAAAACAAAGACATTGTAAAGCGATATCTGGCAGCTGAATTTGCCCGACAATTGTATGGAGAAAGCAAGTATTACGAAATTATTTTAAAAGAGGATGCCATGGTTAAGGCAGTGCTAAAATAGGGTTTTCAATATCAACAGTAAAAATCAATATACCGGCTAATGTTTAGTAAGCTTAGCTCTTGCTTTTAATTTGAAGCCTTTATTCTCTATTTTCTAGTCTCTCCTTCAATCTTCCTTTGCTAGATTGTCCCAGTCTTCCCTGTAGCGAATAAGCTCTTTGTCGATCATCTCTTTCGATGTTTTTAATAGATATTCTACATCATCAGAATATAGAGGAGGGAAATACGTCATTTTTATCTCAGTGGTCCGTTTTCCAAAACATTTTAAAAAATGAGGAATGAAGGTGTCGTTGTCAACAAACGCATCTGTTTTTTCTTTATAATCGATTGCGATAGGAATTACAGCTGCTTTTATCTTAGTAGCCATTGCAAATGAGCCGTAATTAAAGGCAATCGTAGTAGGTAAAACATGTGTTGTTCCTTCCGGAAAATTAATAACTGAATGCCCTTGGTTTAATGCTTCTTTAATGCTTTCGCAAGTATTCTGTCTACTTTCAGGGTCTTTTCTGTCAACAAAAATCACTCCTGATATTTTACAAATATATCCAATAAGTGGCCATGATTCCACTTCCTTTTTTCCTACGGGAAAGGTCTGTCTGTGGTTTAGCATGATTATTGGGTCAAAATATGAGCGGTGATTAGCGACAATCAGTCCTTGAACTACTGGAGGGTTTCCATAAATTTGTAGCCGTATGCCGAGCAATGAGTTGAGTATGCTGATTATAAAATCACGGAATATAAGTGCATTTCGTGAAGTGGTTTCTTTACTCCAAAACAAACTTACTATATAGAAAAGGATAGAGAAGAAGGAAATAAAGAGTATGAAAAGAATCAATCTTGTTAGTCCTAGTAAATATGATAGCATAATGAGTTTTGTAAAAAAGGTAAAACTAACATTATTTTCTAATAATCAAATGGTTTTTATCTAATGCTGTCGTGAACATGTGTTTGAGTACCGTTATTCCAAAGAGTAAGGATATCTGTAGCAACTGCAGCACCACTTCCTGCGGCAATGGTAAGTTGGCTTCTCCATCCTGCAAGAGTTCCTGCTACGTATATGCCGTCGGCAACTTTATGATCGGTATTGTGTAATTGGATTCTTTGTTTTTCGGGTAATGATTTTTGATGCGGCTCGACAAATTGCATTAGACCTTCAATTGAAAAAGTATTTGATGCGCCAATAGTGACTACAATTACTTTAGTTTTATAAGTGTTTTTGTTTGTTGTAATGGTAAAGTCAGGAGATTGTCCTTCAATTTTCAAGACTTTTTCGTCTGGTATTTGAGTGACATGAGGATAGAGTTGGGATAGCTGTTGAGTGCTTTGTGACAATAAATCCGAGCCCAATGTTTCGGCAGGAATTCCATAGGCGTTATTAAAAATAGCTTCCTGGAGAGATGATGATTTTTGATGAGTGAAAATTCCGATTGTTTTTTCAGTTGCAAATTTTTTATTTTTTGCAGAGCCCAATACTAGAGCACATGACATTCCGGAAACGCCACCACCAATAATTAAAACGTCAAACATATTATATGTTGTCGTTCATTTTTTCTTCTATTTTTTTAGACATTCTAAAAATCAAAAGGATTAGAACTGCACAGAATGAAGCTCCGATTCCAACGAATGCTACCATACTGTCTCCTTGAAACGGATGACTAAAATCTAGCAATGTGATATTGAAAATTATAAGCGCCAATGCTAGAAACACTAATATGTTAGTAAAGATTTTCATAAGATGGTATTTAATGCCTGAGTCGTAAAAAACGATTAAAGGAGTGTTTTAATTTAAAACATATCCTAGAAAAATCAGATTATATTTACAGGCTACATTAGGGGGTAAATTTATAAAAAAAAATATTAGAGAAACAAACCTTTAACATTAGCAGCGAATAATTTAACAGCGATTGCTAGAAGAACGACACCAAAAGTCTTGCGAACTACGCCTAGACCGTCTTTCCCTAGCATTCTCTCGATTTTAGAAGATGACTTTAGCACAATGTAAACTAATAAGATGTTTAAAATTATCGCGATAATTATGTTTACGGTATGGAATTGAGATTTAAGCGACAATAAAGTGGTCATCGTTCCGGCTCCAGCAATTAATGGAAATGCAAGAGGGACAATAGAGGCTGAGCTAGCTTCTTCGTCGCGGTAAATTCGAATTCCTAAAATCATTTCTAATGCTAAAAAGAATAAAACAAAGGAACCGGCGACTGCAAATGAGTTGACATCGATACCAATCAGTTTTAAAAGCTCTTCACCCACAAATAGGAATACAATCATGATAAATCCGGATGCTAAAGAAGCTTTTTCAGATTCAATATGTCCAAATTTTGATCTTAGGTCAACGATAATCGGAATGGAACCCACGATATCAATCACGGCAAAAAGCACCATCCCAACAGTAATTATCTCCCTTATATCTAGTTCCATAACGTATTTTTTTATTTGCAAAGGTAAACTAATCAATGGATATCTTAGTAAAGCTAGAAGTTTGTTCGAATATAATTATTTCTCTAATTATGGATTCAATTAAGCTGTTTTTTGATATCTACGCTGCTGCAAATGATTGTAATAAAACTAAAAAACGTATGTTGGGTTTGTGTTAGCTTATATAAAAAGCAACATTTAACAGATAGGCTTTGTCTTAGTTTGACTATCTTTGCACTTTATAATCTCAGTATACCACAATAATGTTTCAACTAGGAAAAACCATCGTTTCAGAAGATATTTTAAGTAAAGATTTTGTTTGCAATTTAACAGCCTGCAAGGGGGCTTGTTGCGTTAACGGAGATGCCGGTGCGCCACTAAGTCTAGAGGAAACAAAAATTTTAGAAAAAATATATCCAAAGGTAAAGCCGTTCCTTCGTAAGGAGGGAATTGCAGTTATTGAGGCGCAAGGAACTTCGATAGTAGGTACAGATGGTGATCTTGAAACGCCACTTATTGACGACAAAGATTGCGCTTATGTAATCTATGATGGTAAAACAGCACTCTGTGGTATTGAGCAAGCTTATAATCAAGGAATAATAGACTGGAAAAAACCTGTTTCCTGTCATTTATATCCTATTCGTGTAAAAGATTTCACTGAATTTGCTGCTGTCAATTATGACAGATGGGATATTTGTGATCCAGCCTGTTCGTTAGGTCAGGAACTTGAGGTTCCAATCTATAAATTTGTCAAAGAAGCCTTGGTTAGAAGGTTTGGCGAAGACTGGTACATGGAACTTGAAAAAGTGGCTGAAGAGCTGAAAAAATAATTCTGAAATAATGCCATTTTTTTATCGCGCCCTATTTTTAAATTTCTATAGTTCACGGTGCTTTAGCGGGTTTTACAAAACTTAAAACCCTGAATAATAAGCACTTGTGGTTTTGTGAAAAACGTTCTGTTTTTCCGTCTTTGTTAAAAACTATGGCCGATTGTGGATAAGTTTGGCTTTTAATTATCGCAATATTTTACAATCTTTGTAAAACACGAAATACTTAAAAATTCGTTAAAATATCAAAAAAACAAACAACAACAATGTCACAAATTGAACCAATATTACAAGAGAATAAAAATCGTTTCGTAATTTTTCCTATCAAGCATCATGATATATGGGAATGGTATAAGAAGATGGAAGCTAGTTTTTGGACTGCGGAAGAAATCGATTTATCGCAAGATTTGAATGACTGGAACAATAAGTTGAATGATGATGAGAGGTATTTTGTGAAACATATTCTTGCTTTTTTTGCAGCTTCAGACGGAATTGTAAATGAAAACTTGGCGGAAAATTTTGTGAATGAAGTGCAATATGCTGAGGCAAAATTCTTTTATGGTTTCCAAATCATGATGGAGAATATTCATAGTGAAACATATTCATTATTGATTGACACCTATGTGAAAGATGAAGCTGAAAAAGATAGACTGTTTAATGCATTGGAAGTTTTTCCAGCTATTAAGAAAAAAGCAGACTGGGCTTTACAATGGATCGAATCTGATTCGTTTGCAGAGCGACTAATTGCTTTTGCAGCTGTTGAAGGGATTTTCTTCTCAGGAGCGTTTTGTTCTATTTACTGGTTGAAAAAACGTGGATTAATGCCGGGATTGACATTTTCTAATGAATTGATTTCTCGTGACGAAGGAGTTCATTGCGACTTTGCAGTGCATTTACACAATCATCACTTGATTAACAAAGTACCAAAAGAACGAATCAGAAGCATTATTGTTGATGCTTTGAATATTGAAAGAGAATTCATTACAGAATCACTTCCAGTAAGTTTAATAGGGATGAATGCTGTCTTGATGACGCAATATTTAGAATTTGTTGCCGATAGATTATTAGTTGAATTGGGTTGCAACAGAGAATATAACACTACAAATCCATTTGATTTTATGGATATGATTTCGCTTCAAGGGAAAACAAATTTCTTTGAAAAGAAAGTAGCCGAATATCAAAAATCAGGGGTTATGAATACTGATGGAGATGCTCAAAAAATATCTTTTGACGCTGACTTTTAATTTTTAGAAGCAAAAAAGTTAAGCTGTAAAGTAAATTGAAAGCTTAGTTTTAGCAGAAAAATTATAATAATAAAAACTTTGAGTCTTTGCGTCTATAGGGGTTAGCGGAGATACATTCCTAAAGCATAAATACATTGTGCCTTAGCGCCCTAGTGGCAAAAAATAAATTACAAATAACAAGAAACAGCGAAGGGATTTTCTGTTTTAAAAACAAACAAAAGTATGTACGTAGTAAAAAGGGACGGCCACAAAGAGCCGGTAATGTTCGACAAAATCACAGATAGAATTAAAAAACTATGTTATGGTTTAAATGATTTAGTAGATGCTGTGAAAGTGGCAATGCGAGTAATTGAAGGACTTTATGATGGAGTTTCTACGTCAGAATTAGATAACTTAGCAGCTGAAACTGCAGCTTCGATGACTATTGCGCATCCGGATTATGCACAATTAGCAGCGAGAATTGCGATTTCAAATTTGCATTCGAATACAACAAAATCATTTTCGGAAACAATGACCGAAATGTTTGAATATGTAAACCCAAGAAATGGACAATATGCTCCATTAATTGCTGATGATGTATACAAAGTAATTCAGGAAAATGCTGAGTTTTTAGACTCGCATATCATTTACAATAGAGATTTCAACTACGATTATTTCGGATTCAAAACATTAGAGCGTTCTTATTTGCTTAAAATAAACGGGAAAATTGTTGAGAGACCACAACATATGTTAATGCGTGTTTCTGTAGGGATTCACTTAGATGATTTAGAGTCGGTTTTAGAGACTTATGACTTAATGTCTAAAAAATTCTTTACGCATGCAACACCAACATTATTTAATTCAGGAACTCCAAAACCTCAAATGTCTTCTTGTTTCCTTTTAGCAATGCAAGATGATAGTATTGACGGGATATACGATACGTTGAAACAAACGGCAAAAATCTCGCAATCAGCAGGTGGAGTAGGACTTTCTATTCACAATGTACGTGCAACAGGTTCTTACATTCGCGGAACAAACGGTACCTCAAACGGAATTGTTCCTATGTTGAGAGTATTTAACGATACAGCGCGTTATGTTGATCAAGGTGGTGGAAAGCGTAAAGGTAGTTTTGCTATTTATATCGAAACTTGGCATGCAGATATTTTTGATTTCTTGGATTTGAAGAAAAATACAGGAAAAGAAGAGATGCGTGCGAGAGATTTATTCTTTGCGATGTGGACTTCTGATTTGTTTATGAAAAGAGTTCAGGAAGACGGTAATTGGACGTTGATGTGTCCTAACGAATGTCCTGGTTTGTACGATGTATATGGTGAAGAATTTGAGAAAATGTACACCGATTATGAAAAAGCAGGTAAAGGAAGAAAAACCATCAAAGCACATGAATTGTGGGAGAAAATTCTAGAATCTCAAATAGAGACTGGAACTCCTTATATGCTATATAAAGATGCAGCTAACCGTAAATCAAATCAAAAGAATTTAGGAACAATACGTTCTTCAAACTTGTGTACTGAAATTATGGAGTATACTTCTCCTGATGAAGTGGCGGTTTGTAACCTTGCGTCGCTTTCATTACCAATGTTTGTTGATAACGGTAAGTTTGATCACGAAGCATTTTATAATGTAACAAAACGTGTAACGAAAAACTTGAATAAAGTTATTGATAGAAATTACTATCCTGTAAAAGAGGCAGAAAATTCTAACCTACGTCACAGGCCAATTGGTCTTGGAGTACAGGGACTAGCAGATGCATTTATTATGTTGCGTTTGCCTTTTACATCTGATGAAGCTAAAAAGCTGAATCAAGAAATTTTTGAAACATTATACTTTGCTGCTGTAACCGCTTCTATGGAAATGGCAAAAGTAGAAGGAGCTTATTCAACATTTAAAGGATCACCAATCTCTCAGGGAGAATTTCAACACAATCTTTGGAATATTAAAGATGAAGAATTGTCAGGCCGTTGGGACTGGGCTTCATTGAGAAAAGAAGTAATGGAGCACGGAGTTCGTAATTCATTATTAGTTGCGCCAATGCCTACTGCTTCAACTTCTCAAATTCTTGGAAATAACGAAGCATTCGAACCTTATACTTCTAATATTTACACACGTCGTGTATTGTCAGGAGAGTTCATTGTGGTAAACAAACATTTATTACATGATTTAGTGGAGCGTGGTTTGTGGAATGAAACCATGAAACAAGAATTAATGAGAAATAATGGTTCTGTTCAAGACCTAGATATTCCTCAAGATTTGAAAGAATTGTACAAAACAGTTTGGGAAATGTCGATGAAAGATATTATCGATATGTCACGTCATCGCGGTTATTTTGTAGATCAATCGCAATCATTGAACTTGTTTATGCAAAATGCCAATTATTCAAAACTAACTTCTATGCACTTTTATGCGTGGCAGTCTGGATTGAAAACGGGAATGTATTACTTGAGAACAAAAGCGGCAGTTGATGCGATTAAATTTACATTGAACAACGATAAAAAAGCAGAGCCAATCGAAGTGATGTCTAAACCGGCTCCGGTAGCAGCTCCAGTAGCTGTGGAAGCGGCAGTAGAGATGACTGCTGATGAATACAAAGCAATGATTGAGCTGGCTAAAAATGCTGGTCCAGATGATTGCGAAATGTGTGGTTCATAAATACAAATAGAATGATAAAGGCCTCTTAATTGAGGCCTTTTATAAGAATAGTAATTTTAAATCATTTGCCTGAGTAGTAAAAAAATAATGCGCATAAAAAAAGGGACATCTATGACATCCCTAGCTTGGTAAACTTAATAATAACGCCCTCGGAAGCTTTTTTATTTAAGTTATATAAAGATGATGAGGTTATCTCACCTACTTTTTTAATACATCAAAAGTATAAAATCGAAGTCTTTCTACCAAGTTTTTTTTGCATAGAATTAGCACTGTTGATATTTTAATTATTTACACCATATAAAATAAGGGGGTAGAGAAGTTATCAACATTTTTTTAATTTTTAAATCAAAAACAAACATGGTGAATTTAAGTATTTACAGATTTACGCTTTCAAATAAAGCAAAAGAACAACAAGTTTTAAACCTTTTTAATGAAGAGGAAGACTTATTAGAAACAATGAATGACTTCTGTAGTCATATATATATAAACATCAAATCGTATACTGATGTCCAAGGGAAGTATAGAACGCTTTCTCTTGCTAATAATCAAATCAAAGATGATACTAAGAGAATCATTACAGGTTATTTAGCTTCTGCATACACCGGTGAATATGGAAAAATAAAAGATCGAAAAACTTCTGATCTTAAGTATGATATTTTAAAAGGGGACTTGTTTAGTAAAGATTTCTTCTACCTTATTCATGTACCTAAAAATTCAAAATATGGCTTCTTTATTTTTCAAAAAAAAGAAAACCATGGAGTGAAAGTAGCTTTTGAAAGTGCTTTTAATGCTTTTATGAGGTCTAAAGGAATTTCAAACTATTATTTCGAATTAAAACATGCACCTGCAAGATATTTGATTAGGAACATTCTGGAATTTGGAAAATTAAAAGAATTTAGACTTATTGATGCTACAGAAAAATCATTAAATATGAATTTAGGTAGGGAGGAACGCGTGGTGAAGCTGAATAATTCAGCAAATAATTTAGCTATTAAAAATGTTCTAATAGAGTTGTTCGATAATTTTTCTTCAGAAAATAAAATTCCTTTTTTAAATCATGGCGAATTTGACGAAATTACATTTGTAATTAATCATGATGGTGTTTCTAAAACTTTTTATATTAAGGATAAAGATAAAATTAGGACGAGCATAAATGTTAGTACAATGGTTGAATTTGAAGATGGTGAGGCTACATTTGAGTCATTAATTAGAGTTTCATTAGAGTTGATTAATTCTGCAGCATAGATTTTTAATTATTATGTTTTCAGGAGTTCTTTAGATGTAATCTAGAGAACTCCTTTTGTTTTGTGGATTTTTTAAATTCAAAATTTGTTTAGTGAAGACAAACCTTGTGTGAATAGAGAACATGTTTATTGATATTTAAAATACTGATTCCTTGAATTTCATAAAACTATCAAAAAATTCTATAAAGGCCAACTGCCTCGTGCAGAGCACATTTGTAATATCAAATGAAATAATTATCGGAGCAGTCTATAATATTAAGAAAATAAGGAATGGAATAATACAATTATTATATGCTACTTGTACTAATGACTTGATTGTATATTCAAAACAAGCCAGTAATATTGAGATATTTATTCTAGCCTTTTTCATAGAATCCAATCGTCATTTTATCGCTGACACTCTTTTTATGGATGTGTTAATGAAATATTTGTAGTGTACTATAGGTTGTCAAACATCTAGTATAGAAGCCAAATAAAATTCAAAATCCAAACAATTCTCAAGTATATAGAATAAGATCAGCAATCAATTATGGTTGTTTTTTTGGGGAGTTGTCTCCTGCTTTTCATTTCAATCTTTTTATTCCTGAAAAAAATTAGAGATAAAATGGATTTCCATTGTAATCGGGGCTAGAGAATTGATGTTTGAATTGGTTTTAGGGTTGTTAAGTTGATTGGGTTTTCAGTTCGTTTAAATGTTAAAAAGCAGTTGTGAAACTAGCATAATAATGAAAATTCTTAATAATAATTTAAGAATAAATCACTATATTTGAGTAGGTTGAGATTATTTATGAGACTTTTTTTAAATTTAAAAAATAGTAAATATGAAAAGCAAAACATTTAAAATTACTGATCATGTACTCGCTTCGCAAGGACAGCGTTTCTTAAACGTAATAATTGACTCACTCTTTATTTACATCCTTGTTTTGAGTGCAGGAACCACTATTGTTTTAATAGCTGAAGCTACAAGTAACTTTGCGGTTTCTGGTTGGGTTGAAACTATGAATGTAGTAGAAATTATGGGTTACGGATTGCTAATATTGTTTTTGTATTACTTTTTGACCGAAGTTTATTTCTCTAGAACGCTAGCGAAATTAGTTACCGGAACTGTTGTTGTTAGAAGTGATGGTTCAAAACCCACAATCAAAATGATTTTTATTAGAACCTTAAGTCGGTTTATAATTTTCGATGCCTTGTCTTATTTAGGCGCAGTTTCTAGAGGCTGGCATGATAGCCTTTCAGGTACTTATGTGGTTAAGAAAAAGAGGCTTGCTAAAGGCATACGGTTTTTTAATAACCCAGAAGAATTTGGAAAAGCAGAATAATAGAAAAACCTAGTGCGTATGTAGACACTAGGTTTTTTCGTTTTCTATTATATTGTTGCGGTATTGCTAACCGCAATTCGCATTTGTTTAGCTGCAGTTACCATTTCGATTAATGCTTTTTTAGTTTCATCCCAATGACGCGTTTTTAAACCGCAATCAGGATTTACCCACAGTTGGTCTATTGGAATTACAGCAGTTGCTTTTTCTAATAAATCAACCATTTCTTGACTAGAAGGAACACGAGGTGAGTGAATATCATACACTCCAGGTCCAATCTCATTTGGATATTTAAAATCAGCGAAAGCGTCTAGTAGTTCCATTTGCGAACGCGAGCATTCTATTGTAATCACATCAGCATCCATATCAGCAATATTCTGAATGATGTCATTAAACTCGCTATAGCACATGTGCGTGTGGATTTGGGTGTCGTCACTCACGCCACTTGCCGAAATTCGAAATGCTTTTGTAGCCCAGTCTAGGTATGCTGCCCATTCTTCTTTGCGCAATGGCAATCCTTCTCTAATTGCTGGCTCATCAATTTGGATGATTTTAATTCCTGCTTTTTCAAGATCTATTACTTCATCACGAATCGCTAAGGCAATTTGCGTACAGGTTTCTGACCTTGGTTGATCATTACGTACAAACGACCATTGCAAGATAGTTACCGGACCAGTTAGCATTCCTTTTACCCATTTTGGAGTAAGCGATTGTGCAAACTCGGCCCATTTTACAGTCATTGGTTTTGGTCGAGAAACATCACCATAAATAACGGGTGGCTTCACACAACGGCTTCCATAGCTTTGAACCCAACCATTTTTGGTAAAAGTAAATCCGTCCAATTGTTCTCCAAAGTATTCTACCATATCGTTACGTTCAAATTCGCCGTGAACTAAAACATCAATCCCAGACTCTTCCTGAAAGCGAATCGTTTCTTCGGTTTCTTTTCGAATAAGGGTATCGTATTCTGATTGTGATAGTTCTCCTTTTTTAAACTTTGCTCTCCAGCTACGTACTTCTGCTGTTTGAGGAAAAGAACCAATAGTTGTAGTTGGGAATAAAGGCAGTTTTAGCGCGTCAATTTGAAGTGGTCTTCTCACGGAGAAAGGATTTTCTCTTCTGGAATCTTTGTCTACAATACTAGAAACTCTATTTTTAACTTCATCATTGTGAATGATGGTCGCTTTTTTTCTATTGCTGTTTGCAATTGTATTTTCTTCAAAATGAGCTTGGTCGCTCTCAGTGATTTCATTCGAAGCTAGATTTCGTAGGACCACGACCTCTTCGATTTTTTGTTTGGCGAAAGCCAGCCATTGCTTAATTTCAGGAGTTAATGTTTCTTCGTTAGTTTCTAAATCCAAGTCACAAGGCGAATGAATTAAAGAACACGATGGAGCGATAAAAACGCGGTCGGTACCAAGAGCGTCAGTTGCTTTCTGGATTAATGCCAGCGATTTTTTGAAATCATTTTTCCAGATATTTCTTCCGTCAATTACTCCGAGTGAAAGTGAAGTAGTTTTTGATAGTAAATTAGATTCTAAAATATCATCTAACTGTAACGAGCAACGTACTAAATCTAAATGAAAAGTATGAACTGGAAGAGATAAGGCTGTCGCCAAATTTTCTCCAAAACAATCAAAATATTTGGCAAGTATGATTTTGATATTTGGGAATTTCTCATTGATTTTAGTGTAAGTATGCACTAATGCCGCTCTTTCAATATCAGAAAGATTTAAGGCTAGAAAAGGTTCGTCAAACTGGACGTATTCTACTTTCTCATCTTGTAGTTTTTGTAGAATGTCAAAATAAACAGGAAGTAGTTTATTGATTAGCTCAATTCTATGAAAACCTTCTTGCTTTTCTTTTCCCAAAAGTAAATAAGAAACTGGACCTATAATTACTGGTTTTGTTTGGAAACCAGCTGCTTTTGCTTCTTTGTATTCGTCAATTATTTTTTCTGAAAACAAACTGAATTCTTGGTCTTTTGTAAATTCAGGTACAATGTAATGGTAATTAGTGTCAAACCATTTGGTCATTTCCATGGCAACAACATCTTGCGCCCCTTTTTGTGCGCCTCTTGCCATTGTAAAATACAAATCGAGAACCGAATTCTCTTTGGCGAAAGCCGTATACTGCTCTGGAATAACGCCAAGTGTCAAGGATAAATCGAGTACTTGATCGTAAAAAGAGAAGTCATTTGACGGGATTAAATCAATTCCAGCATTGTATTGAAGTGCCCAGTTTTCTTTTCTGATGTTTTTTCCAGTTGCTAATAGTTCTTCGGCTGTGATTTTACCAGACCAATACAATTCACTCGCTTTTTTTAATTCTCTGTTGCTGCCTATTCGTGGATAACCTAAATTGTTCGTTTTCATTTTTAGTGTTTTTTTCTAGGCAAAGGTATAGGCTTAGTATTAATTACGTAATTTTGTCTTATACTTAAGTAATAATACTTGTATTGTGTGATTGATGCAGTAATTTATTTTGCACGACATTAATAAAAATAACTTTAGCAGTAAAATTCACTATGGAAAATTTAGATTCAACCGACTTACAGATTCTGAGACACCTTCAAGAAGACTCAAATATCAATATAAAAGACCTCGCGAGTAAGTTATTTTTAACAGCGACCCCCATTTATGAACGTATAAAAAGACTGGAAAGAGAAGGCTACATAATGAAATATGTCGCTTTATTAGATAAGAAAAAGATGAATCTGGGAATGATTGTTTTTTGTAATGTGCGGTTAAAAGAGCACGCAAGAAATGTAGGAAGCAATTTTGTTAGAGATATCGTGGCGCTTCCTGAAATTATAGAATCGTATAATATTGCGGGAGACTATGATTTTATGCTGAAAATATTAGTTAAAGACATGGAGAGCTACCAAGATTTTGTAATGAATAAATTGTCAACGATTGAAAACATAGGTAACACCCAGACTATTTTTGTAATGGGAGAAATTAAACACAGCACCGCATTGAATTTTTAGATTTAGAGTGAATAAGACATAAAAAAAAGGAAACAATAACTGTTTCCTTTTTTAGCTAGTAGCGTTTTTATAAAACTTATAATTCAGTAAACGGATCTACTCCGTTATTGATTTCTTGAATGGACTGTGCTGTTTTAACGTTTTCTAGTTTTAAATCGAGTAGTCCTTTATGGCTTGTAGCGATTTTAAGACCGTTAGCAAAGGCTTGCCACTTTTCCCAACTGGTTTCTAGTCCGCCTACGGGAATAATACTAACCCACATTCTCCATGCTTTTGGCACGTAATTTTCATCGACTAACCATACATAAGAATCTCCGGGTGTGCTTCCGCCAGAAGCGTAGGTAACCATTAATGCTTCTTCATTATCCTGCATCACGATACTTCTGGTAGTTCCGGCGTCTCGCAATTTAAACGGAGCTATAAGCCAGAATGAATCATTATTAAAGTAATCATTAGCTTTTTTTATAGCGTCCGTTTTTTGCGAGTCGCTTAGCTTTATGTTGTTTTCATAAGCAAGCCCTTCTAGAGTTTGGTTGTTGTAAAGTACTTTTTTAGCATCCCATTCTACCTGAACTAAATTTCGTTTTTTGTCCCAGAGGTAATGATGACCTCCTCTAAATGTAAAAGAAACAACGGCAGTCGTATCCCAAGCTTTTTGATTGATTGCTGTCTGGATTTTATCAGTAAGTTCTTCGGCTTTTATTCCTTCTTGTCCAACTGGCAAAGGCTTGCTTGAAAAATACAAGAAAGCGGCAATCGAGATAATTAGGATAAGAATGATAGAGCCTGCTATTTTGAATATTTTTTTCATTTTTTATAATTGGTTTATTTTGAAAAGCATCTCAAATGTAGCAAAATAAGACCATTTGTGCAGGACGTTTCTAAAATTGTTAGTAAACAACACAGGGTTCAGCTATTTAAAGCCAAACCCTGTGTGTCCTAATTTGTGATGGTATATAGATGTGGTATTTATTATTTAATCAAAGACCATTTTTTGTCAATGATACTGATGTATCTAGCTTCGTCTTTATTCCAGATATCTAGCGTGTTTACTTGCGTTCCGTTGAAATCTCCATTAAAAAACAAATACAATTTATTATCTACAATTTTAAAAGTTTCAGGATTGATAGAAAATTTAGAATCTTTTTCGGCTATACCCCAAGCGCAGTATCCGTTAACTTCAGGCAGGTATTTTTTAGGATTTGCTTTAAAAGCTTTTGCGTTTTCTTTTGATGCAAAATAATACGTTGTTCCTTCAATTTTGGCTGCGTTTGCAGAAGATCCTTTCGTCGCTTTATTTTCTTTGTGGTAAGCCACGACATCATATCCTCCAATGGCTAAACCTGATTTGTCAATGGCATCTACTTGCGCAAAAATTCCGTTTGAAAATAAAGTAATGAATGCTACTAGTAATGCTGATTTTAAATTTTTCATTTGTTTTAATTTAGATTATTTGTAATGGTTGTACTTTGTAACTATGTTAAGCGGTGACCGCTTCGGTTATTAATTCCTGTGCGCTTTCAATATTCCAATCGCCTTCAATCATGCGGTGTACATAACACGCATCGGCTTGTTTTAGTAACTCCGTTTTTTGCTCTGCAGTTAAGTCGCCTTCAATTTTGATTTTGGCAGTAACATGAGTAGAAAGTTTGCCGGCTTCGCCTCGTTTTACATTAAGCTCAAACTCGCCATCGACTTCACCAATTGTCCAGTTGTTTTTTCTAGCAATGTAGCGTACTGTTGCCACTTTGCACATCGCGATACTTGACAAGATTAAATCTTCAGGAGAAAACCCTAAGTCAGTTCCTTTGCTTGCCGTAGGTTCGTCACCCACAATGGCATGTCTACCGTTTGTAATTAAAGATTGGTATCCCGTAGGCAGGTTTTTTATGTTTATTTTCTTTCCCATGATATTAGCTTTTTATAATACTTGTTAAGTGATTTGTCATTACTGATTTACTTTGTACTCCGTTTTGAGTACCTACAATTTCCCCGTTTTTAAAGTAGAATATTGCTGGAATACTGCGCACTTTAAATTGTGCTGCAAGCTCTGGGTTTTTGTCTACGTTAATTTTCGAGATCACCGCTCTACCATCAAAGTCGTTTGCTAGTTCCTCAAGTGCAGGATGTAGAGCTTTACAAGGTCCGCACCAGTCAGCGAAAAAATCTACTAGTACTACTTCATTAGTATTTATCGTTGTGTCAAAATTTGATTTGTCTAAATGTTGTATCATTTTTTTTAAGTTTTAAATTGTAAAAAGAGATTTTAATGTCCCTTTTTGCAAAGTTGTTAATTACAATTCTACTGCTACTGGAAAGTCAATTGCCACATCAGTAACATTATGAAACAAGTTGGTAACAGTAATAATCCCAATAGCCATAACTAAATCAACTACGTTTTCTTTAGTGTAACCTGCAGCGTAGAACTCTTCTAAAGCCACTGTTCCTACTTTACCTTTGTTAGCAGCAATACCTACCGCAGTTTGTGCCAAAACATTGATTTTATTATCCCAGCTTGCTCCACCTCTTCTAAGTTCGATAATTTGTTCGTCTGTAAATCCGGTCATTTTACCAGTGATGGTATGAGCTGACTGGCAATATCTACATTCGTTTAATTGGCTTACGGCCAAGTCAACTACTTCTTTTTCTTTTTTGCTCAATGAACTCGCAGCTCCCGAAAATTGTAAATAGCTTCCCAGAGCATTTTTAGAATGCCCCATTGCGGCATAAATATTAGGAACAAAGCCCACAGCTTTTTTAAGGTTATCAAAAATGGCTTGATTGTTTTCAGAAACTTCTTCTCTTGTTGGTACGTTGAAATTTGACATGATTTTATTTTTTGTTTGAATTAATAATTATATAAATAAATTGTTTTCGTCACAGTAGTAATCGGTGATTGCCATATTTTGACAAAAATTTTCTTGACTAATTGCAATTAATTGCGGTGTTTCTTTTATAGTATTCAGCCTTAAAATATTCCTAAAGCTTCCGATTATTGTTTGTATTGTTTTCATAATTCCTGTTGTTTCAGTTTGATGGTACAAAGGTGCGACCAAAGCAAGCCTTGAAGTTAGACCACATTTCCCGAGGAGTTGTTCATTCTTCCTTTCTAGTCCTTTTTTTAGGTAAAAAGCGTGTGTTTGTAGTTTTAGGAGCAGAAAACAGTGTGGTTTTAAGAAGATTCGTCCCGCTTTCCGCTATATCTTTTGTGTTTGCTATCGCTAACCCAAAAGGATGCCACTTCAATCGGGGCTAGGAGATAACGTTTAGTGTTTTACAGAAACAGTATACGGAAGAGTGCAACGACATAAATTATTGGAAGGGTACACTTTAGTTGTGTAATGAAATTATCAAAAACGTCAGTTCGAGTGTTTTTTGTGAAATGCAGTGAAATAAAAAAAGTATCGAGAACCATTTAGGATATTATTATCAATCGAGAAATACAAGTAGATACAATTGAATCCTATAATCGCTCTAGCCCAGATAGTCAATTACGCTCGCAATTACCTTTTATACTGGGGTTCAGGATAAAAGATATAGCGGATAGCTGGATTAGCTCCTAAAAAAAAGAATTAAATTATCTTCTTAAAATCAGATGGGGAAACACCTTCCGCTTTCTTAAAAAATCTACTAAAAGACTGGATGTCTTCGTAGCCTATTTCGTAAGCGATTTCTTTGATGCTCTTGTCAGAATAGCGTAAAAGACGGCGTGCTTCAAGGATGGTGCGGTCTTGAATAATTTGTAAAGGCGATTTTTCGTTGTATTTTTTGAATAAATTTGATAACGTCTTCGGACTTTTATTCAGCATTTCGGCGTAGTCCGCAACTTGGTGTTTGGTTTTAAAATTGCTTTCAACCAAATAATTGTATTCTCGTACAATATCTAATTGCTTTTTATCAAATGTGGTCAATTCCGTTTGTTCTTTGTACACACGCGTGCATAAGATAAGCAGGCGTTTCAACATCATTTGCAACATATCGTTTTGCAAATCGTCTTTAGAAACCATTTCGATAGCAAACATTTTCCACAGAATCTCGAATTTCTCCAGTTCTTCATCAGGAATAGAAATCTTAGGAAATTGGGAGGCGCCAAAAAACAAAATTCCTTTACAACCCACTTCACTATCATGGTCTGCAATGCAGTAAAATGCCCTGTTGAACCGAATTAATCTCGCACTGTTTACGCTTAAAACTTCCACTTTATGGTACTCAGTTAAAAACAAAACCGAATTTGCTGGAAAAACATGTTCGCTGCCGTCAACTTTAATTTTTAATTCGTCCAGAGACCAAATGACAATCAAGCCATCAGTGATTTTTTCTTTTAGTAAATCACAATTTGTAGCGTCAATTTCGGCTAATCGTATGAATTCATTGAGTTGACCTGTATACAGCATAGTTATTTTTTATTTGAAACTTTTAGTCTTTTTTTTATCCAAACGGTTCTGTGATAAGACGCAAAATATATTGATTCCTGACTGAAAATGGTCTGTAATTGTGTTTTTAGTTTTTCTAAACACTATTCTTGGAGTTGCATCTCTGTTTCTGAACTGATAAAATTACAAATCACAAACGTATTTATACAACTTTTGAAGGGGCAAATAAATCCGTTATGTGATTCACGCTCCTAAATGAAAGATGTTTTCAAGAAGTAAAATAAATTGCTCTTTTGATATAAATTTTGTTTTCTTGTATCATTTCAGAAATCAACCGAAAGCTATTTTATGTTATCGCTATTTCTTTATCTTTGAAAAATAATCCAATTATTCAAATTCGAAAAATACAGTATGAACTGGGAACAACTTTTATCACTAAAGCGCCAAGGCGACACAAGTAAACGATTACGTATTGAACAAGATGATACCCGTTTGGGATTTGAAGTAGATTATGATCGTATTATTTTTTCGGCTGCTTTTAGAAGTTTGCAGGATAAGACCCAGGTTATTCCGTTATCCAAAACTGATTTTGTACATACACGTTTGACGCACAGTTTAGAGGTTTCGGTAGTGGGACGTTCGTTGGGGCGTTTAGTTGGAAAGAAAATCATTGAGAAATATCCGCATTTAAAGGAAGTGCACGGTTTTCATATGAATGATTTTGGTGCCATAGTCGCTGCGGCTTCATTGGCTCATGATATTGGAAATCCGCCATTTGGGCATTCGGGTGAGAAAGCGATAGGGGAGTATTTTTCCATTGGAAACGGAAAAAAACACCAGGATAAATTGTCTAAGAAACAATGGCAGGATTTAATCGATTTTGAAGGGAATGCCAATGGTTTTGCGGTCTTGACTGCAAGTCGTCCTGGAATTGAGGGTGGGCTTCGAATTTCGTATGCTACACTGGGCGCTTTCATGAAATACCCAAAAGAGAGCTTGCCTAAAAAACCAACCAAAAATATATCAGATAAAAAATATGGTTTTTTTCAAACGGACAAAAAGTTCTTTGAAGAAGCTGCAAAAGATATGGGCTTAATCCCAAATAAAACAGGAGACGATATTGGTTTTGAAAGACATCCACTTGCTTATTTAGTAGAAGCAGCAGATGATATTTGTTACACTATAATTGATTTTGAAGATGGAATCAACCTTGGATTAGTCTCCGAAGATTTTGCTTTAGAATATTTGATTAAATTGGTGAAAGATAGTATTGATACTTCTAAATATAAAACACTTACTACTAAGGAAGACCGCATCAGTTATTTGCGAGCTTTGGCAATTGGTAGTTTGATTAATGATGCGGTAAAAGTTTTCATTGAAAACGAAGAGGCAATTTTAAACGGAAAATTCCCTTTCGCTTTAACGGATAAAAGCAAGTATAAAGCACAAATGGATGATATCATTAGTATTAGTGTGAATAATATTTATCAGAGCAGGGAAGTTATCGAGAAAGAGATTGTGGGTTACCAAATTATACAAACGTTATTGGATAAATTCATTACGGCATACGATAACAAGTTCAATGGAAATGCATCTAACTATGATGCGCTAATATTAAAATTACTACCGGAGAAGCACCATTTCGAAAAAGCGGACCTATATGAAAGATTGCTTCATATCTGTCATTTTGTTTCGTTGCTTACGGACGGAAATGCTTTGGAGTTATTTGAAACGATAAATGGGAAGAAGAAGGATTAATGAGTTTTGACGTTAAAAATTAAACATATCAACTCTTAATTGTTAAATCAGATATTAATAATTAAGTTTGCTGCGCTAATAAAATAACAAACAAACCGCAGCTTATGAAAAAAATTACCTTCCTAACTTTTTTATTGATCTCCTTTATATCTTATTCTCAATCAAATAAGGAAGTTATTCAAAGATATTTAAACACGAATAGTGCTAAAATTGGGCTTTCTAAAATGGACGTTCAGGATTGGGTAATTCAAAGCGAAGGGAGTCTTACAACTACAGCGATTAATAATTGTTATGTAATTCAAAGATATAATGGAATTGAAATTTATAGAGCAATCTCTAATTTCTCTATTAAAGAAGGTCAAGTAATTAGTGCGCAAAAACGATTTGTCGCTAATTTATCTCGAAAAGTAAATACAACAAAACCATCTCTTTCAGTAACAAACGCCTTAGTTAAGGCTTATGCTTTATTAGGTATTACCTCCTCAGTTCCCTTCACTATTATAGAAACTATTGAACAAAATAAATTTAAAATCAGCAATGGTTTTGGTAGTGAGGAGCCTGTTTCTGCTAATTTAGTTTATCACATTTCTAATGAAAATGAATTGATATTGGCTTGGGACTTCACAATTGAAACACCCTCGCACGATCATGTTTGGAGTGTGAGACTTGACGCGGTAAGTGGGAAAATGTTGGAGAAAAAGGATTTTATTATTTCTTGTAAATTTGATCAGCAAGATAGTAATTCTGTAATAGGTGAAAAGACAGCTGTGTCAACTGATTTTTTTGATAATACGTACAAACAATTATTTTCAGCTGTTTCATCGACTCTATTGGCGGGCTCCTACCGCGTAATTCCTTTTAATTATGAAAGTCCAAATCATAGTGCTAGACAATTAATATCAAATCCTGCAGATGGTGTGGCTTCGCCTTACGGTTGGCATGACGTTAATGGTGTTGTGGGTGCAGAATATACTTATACAAGAGGAAATAACGTATGGACAAAGGCTGATTTTGGCGGAGAGAATTTTAATAGTGGATCTAGTCCTGACGGAGGGGCATCTTTACTATTTGACTTTCCTTATGGAGGTGTAAATGTTGATGCATCAAGCTATATTGATGCGGCCAATACAAATTTATTCTATATGAATAACGTCATGCATGACATTTGGTATCAATATGGTTTTGATGAGACGAGCGGGAACTTTCAACAAAATAATTACGGAAAAGGCGGAAAAGCTACAGATTTTGTTTATTCTGATGCTCAAGATGGGTCTAAAGCTACGCCTCAAAGCGTAAATAATGCAAATTTCTATGCACCAGTTGATGGAACAAAACCAAGAATGCAAATGTTTTTATGGGATTATTCTGCTGAAAACAGACCTGTTATAATAAATTCTCCGAGCTCTATTGCCGGAGATTACCCTGCGAGACAAAATTCATTTGATCCAGGTCATGTGGGATTGCCAATTGTCCCTGCTTTTATACAATCAGATTTAGTGCTTTATCTTGATGCTACAGGACAGTCTGACGGTTGCGCAGCCCCTGTAAATGCGGCTGACATGAATGGTGAAATTGTTATTTTGAGAAGAGGTACTTGCACTTTTGTTGCTAAATCAAAAGCAGCGCAAGATGCAGGTGCTGTAGCATTAATTATTGTGAATAATGTGGAAGGAACTATCGGGATGTCTGGCGCGGACGCGACAATCACTATTCCTGTTGTCAGTATGACAAGGGTAATTGGGGAAAAAATTATTGACGAAATGAAAACACAAGCCGTTAATGTTAAATTACAATTACCGCAATCTTCATTTATAAATACAGACGGGGATTTCGATAATGGAATTATTGCACATGAATATGGGCATGGTATTTCAATACGATTATCTGGAGGGGCAAGTAACTCCAGCTGTTTAGACAATACCGATCAAATGGGGGAAGGTTGGTCTGACTGGTTCGCTCTGATGTTGCAAATTAAGGCGGGTGATTCAGGTAAGGCTAAAAAAGGTATTGGAACGTTTGTTTCAAATCAAGCTATCGATGGTATTGGAATAAGAAATTATCCATATTCTACAGATAGGGCTATAAACCCAATGACGTATGCTAATACCAATAACTACCAATATACGGATAAAGATGGGGTGATACAGACAGAAATTCACGGTACAGGTTCGGTATGGACTACTGTTTTATGGGATTTAACATGGGCGTATATCAATAAATATGGATATGATGATAATAAATATTCGGGTATTGGAGGAAACAATAAATTAATGAGAATTGTTCTTGATGGTATAAAATTACAGCCATGTAGTCCAACTTTCGTAAGTGCCCGTGACGCAATTATAGCAGCTGATCAAGCAATTACAGGCGGTAAGGATTACTGTATGATTTGGGAAGTGTTTGCTGCGAGGGGTTTAGGGGCGAAGGCTTCTGCTGGTCATGGAAATGTAGGGGATGATCAAGTGGAAGATTTCACTATGCCAGTTGCAGGATCTAATTGCGTTTTAGGAGTCAATGATTTTGATAGTGATGATGTGATGACAGTTTTTCCAAACCCATCTAATGGGCAAATAAATGTTCGGATAAGTAATTACTTTGGTAAAGTAGATATTCAAGTAATAGATATCACTGGAAGGGAAGTTTTCAACGCTAAAAACGAAGAATTCAACAGTCAAAAGAGTATTGATTTAAGTCGTCTTAAAGCGGGGATTTATATTTTGAAAATCAGTGGAGATTCTTTAAATTATGTTGAAAAGCTCATTTTAAATTAAATTTAATTATTTAAAAAAAGTCGGTTTGTATGAAATACAAACCGACTTTTTTTAAAAGTTATAGACAATTCCCACTCCTAGAACTTGTTTTAATTGTGTTTTTGGTCCTACTGTGACTTGCTTGCCATTGACTTCCTCTTTGGCTTTAATATCATCATCATAGATAACATGAACTCCAATGTTTGTTTTGACATATTCATTTACCACTAACTCTAAAGTTAGGTCATAATCGACATCAATGTTGCCAAATTTATTTATATAATCAGAGTACAAACTAAGTCTGTTTTCAACAGTGATGTTTTTGAATATTTCTTTTTTATAAAATCCAGTTAATAGAAAACCAAGTTCCACTTTTGATTTTTCTCCTTCAGCAATTAGATTTCCATCTAAATCATATAGCGCTTTTTTAACACCAAAAGCACCCTGATTAGCTAACCTCTGGTCTAATACCATTGTTATTTTGGAAGTAAAAGGAGATAGGTAAAGCAATTCGTGTTTGTCTTTTGAAGCATATTCCGCTCCAAGTCCCAAGAATATATAAGCGGGTGCAAATGGTCTGGATACTGAAATATCCTTATTTGGATACGCATATCCATCTGTGAATTGGGTAGCGAAATTAAATTTTGCAGTATGGAACCAGTTTGATAATGTGTCCTTGCGATATCCTAAAGCAGAACTTAACTGCAGTACATCTTCTGTTTTTCGCAATTCAATTCCATCTTGTTTGTTCAAGCCATAACGTACAATCAATTCATTAGTCCAGTTGTAATTGTCTTTGGTATATACGCGATTAAATTTCCCTTTTAGTAATCCTGAAATGGAGCTAGTTCCACCGGCATTCCAATTGACAAAGGCAATTTCAGAAATGTCAAATCCAATTCGGTTTTTATTTACCCAGTGAGAAAGAGTGTCTATCTCGACTTTTTTAGGGCTATCTATAGAAGTAATAATTTTCTGAGAAAACATATTTACAGATAATAGCAATGTGAAAAATAGGAGGGACGAAGACAGTAATTTCATTATAAGCTGATGATATTTAGGGGCGCAAAATAATTATTTTCAATCAATTGAAAAAACTATTTCTAAACTTTTAACGTCAATATTGTAATATTGTTGTAGTTCTAGTACAGTTCCGTGTTCTACGAATTCGTCAGGAATTCCCAGTAATTGTATTTTTGAAGTATACTTGTTTTTGGCTGCAAACTCAAGAATTGCACTTCCAAAGCCCCCTTTTATAACACCGTCTTCGATTGTAATAATCTTTTTAAAGGTTTTTAAAATAGTATGTAATTCTTTTTCATCCAATGGTTTTACGAATGCAAAATCGTAATGAGCAATAGTTTCTGGATTGTTTAAATTGGCTAATGCCATAGTGACATTTTTGCCTATTGGGCCATTCGATAAAACAGCAGTTTCAGTTCCGTGTTTTAAGTAAGTAGCAAGCCCGATTTCAATTTTCTCATAGTTACCGAAGTTTTTTGATTGCCAGTCTGCGAGAACGCCACGACCACGAGGGTAACGTATTGCTATAGGGTGGTCCAAGCCTAATTGGGCAGTATACAGTATGTTTTGCAGTCCAATTTCGTTCAGTGGAGAGTAGATGATCATATTGGGAATACATCGCAAATAAGCCAAGTCAAAAACGCCATGATGAGTTGCTCCGTCTTCTCCTACGAGTCCTGCTCTATCCAAGCAAAAAATAACCGGTAAGTTTTGTAGGGCGACGTCGTGGATCACTTGGTCGTATGCCCTTTGTAAAAAAGTGGAATAGATGTTGCAAAAAACTACCATTCCCTGCGTTGCCATTCCGGCAGAAAGGGTAACGGCGTGCTGCTCGGCAATCCCCACGTCAAAGGCGCGCTCTGGTAAAGCATCCATCATGAATTTCAAGGAACTTCCTGAGGGCATAGCGGGTGTGATCCCTATTATTTTTTCGTTTTTTCGCGCTAGATCCAATAGCGTTAAACCAAAAACATCTTGATATTTTGGAGGAAGGTTTTCTTCTTGTTTTTTATGGATTTCTCCAGATTTAGCATCAAACTTACCTGGTGCATGGTATTTTACCTGATCTTCTTCAGCTTGTTTTAATCCTTTACCTTTTGTGGTAATCACATGAAGGAATTTAGGTCCTTTTATTTTTTGTAAACGTTTCAGTTCTTTAATTACGGCAAAAATATCATGTCCGTCAATAGGACCGGAGTAGTCGATATTTAAGGATTTGATCATGTTGTTTTGCCTCGGATTTTTCCCGTTTTTCACTGCAGTCAGGTAATTTTTCAAGGCACCTACACTCGGATCAATTCCGATAGCGTTGTCGTTTAAAATTACCAATAAATTTGCATCAGTGACTCCGGCATGATTTAATCCCTCAAAAGCCATCCCAGAAGCTATAGAAGCATCTCCTATCACTGCGATGTGTTGTTTGTCGAAGTCTCCTTTCAGGTTAGATGCAATAGCCATTCCTAAAGCAGCAGAAATGGAAGTGGAGGAGTGGCCTACGCCAAAAGCGTCGTAAATACTCTCGCTTCTTTTTGGGAAACCGGATATCCCACCCAATTGTCTGTTCGTGTGAAAATTATCTCTTCTTCCGGTCAGTATTTTATGCCCGTATGCTTGATGCCCCACGTCCCAAATCAATAAATCATCGGGTGTGTTAAACACATAGTGTAAGGCAATCGTGAGTTCCATCACGCCTAAACTAGCACCAAGATGCCCTTCTTTTACAGAAACAACATCAATTATAAAATTGCGTAATTCTTGAGCTAGCTGTGGAAGTTGATCTTCGTCGAGTTGGCGCAAATCATAGGGAGAATCAATGTTTAAAAGTAAATTGTCTGGCATAAAGCAAATGTACGATTTGAAATTGTATTTTTACATTCGATAAAATAACTTGTTTCACAAAGATTCACAAAAAAAGCGAAGATTCACAGAGATTTTAAAATTTGCGAATTCGCATTCGACACTATGATAAACCCTTTCACTGACGAGTACTTCATGAAGAAAGCTTTGCAGGAAGCTGAAATGGCTTTCGATAAAGGCGAAATTCCTGTTGGATCCATTGTTGTCGTTAACAATGTTGTTATCGCGCGAAGTCATAATTTAACTGAATTGCTAAACGATGTCACTGCTCATGCTGAAATGCAGACAATTACCGCAGCTGCAAATTATCTTGGAGGTAAATATTTAAAGGATTGCACGATGTATGTTACACTGGAGCCTTGCCAGATGTGTGCTGGAGCCTTATATTGGAGTCAGATTTCTAAAATTGTTTTTGGGGCAAGCGATGAAAGTCGCGGTTTTTTAAAAATGGGTACGCAACTCCATCCAAAAACTGTTGTAAAACGAGGTGTTTTAGCAGAGGAAGCTTCAGACTTGATGAAGCGGTTTTTTGCTACGAAAAGGAAGTGAATTTATCCAATCAGTTTAGTTGTTTGTATTCATTATTATTTCATGATTGTAACTTCCACAATTAAGGTCAGTCCATTCCCATCCGTCATCTTTAAGGAGGGACAATAATAATCGGCGTCTAGTTCTTAGTTTTTCATATTCTAAATCTACAATTTCACCAGATATTATTTTTATTCCTTTATTTTCAAGGGCCGTAAGAATTAATATAGGAGGCGTTTTTTTTCCAGGAGTTATAAAAGTGGCCGGTAGCGTTACCAGGTAGCTGGATATAGCTTTTCTCAATCTGATAAGTACATTGAAGGAAGGCCGTTGCTCTGTAGGAATGCTGTGCAGCAGAACAGTAAGCGCCTCATCGAGGTTGGTGATATTGAGGACAAAGGCTTCTTTCTTGTCTGAGGAGTGAAAAAAGTGCAAGACAGAGTATGCTTTATGATTTTGGGCATGTAAAATGATAGAATCAATCAGGGAGATAAAAGGTTGTTCTAATTCTTTAAAATCTTTTCCGTTCCAATGATTCAAAAGGATCTCTTCTACAGAACCGCCAAGTGTATTGATATAAACACTTATTTTTCTTTTTGTTATTTCAGCTGAAACGACTGGAATTAAATAAGTAATAGCGATTGAAATTAGTATCAGTCCGGTAAATGAAAGCACAGCGGTAAGTATATCCCAGAAATTACCTTCGGGTTCTATGTCTCCTAATCCCAAAGTGGATAAAGTATAACCGGTAAAAAATATTTTATTTACTACGGTCGTGGAAGTGTTGGTCTCGACATTCATCAGAGAATTGGGTTGACTGATGAACAATAGGCTTGCAGAAATCCATATGAGCAGCAGCCAGTTAATCAAAATGGAAACCAATATGACGGCTCCGCCAATTTCTAGTACTTTTCTGCGCCCCATTTTTTTATTAATGACTAACAGTACACTCCAGATAAATTTTGATAATCGTTTTGAGATAAAACCTGCTCCACGAACAGATAGGGAGGTATTGATTAAATCAGTGGCAGTAATAAGAAGGATTATGACTCCTAGGAAAAACACAAAATAGTTCATGGTATTGATATTTATCTGGAGCAACAAAATAACTTTAGTACGAGATACTCTAGGTAACTTTGTATTGGGTTTTGTCGCGCGGTCAGTTGGCTAATATAGTAAATAAACGGCGATGTAAATGAATGCTCTAGGCAGTCTTTAAATGTGTAAAGTATATTTTGAGGCTATTATGCAGGATCATATGTGTTCTAATTTCTACGTACCGCTAATTGGTGAGTCGAAAATACCAACGGCGAGTTCTGTCCAAATGAGGGATAGAATTATCAGCAAAGCTACACAGATGACGATACGGTAACGGGTTTTAGAAACCTTTCTTAATACAAATTCGCATAGGAGGCTTGTGCCGAAGAGTAGTACTCCAGCCGCAACAAAATCAATCAGAGTCCAATTTACTTCAGTTGTAAATTGCATTGCTATTAATGGTATTAGCAATAGAATTGCAGTTGTAATCACTATGGTAATTAGCCTTTTATTTTGCACAAACAGTTGCTCTTTTAGGTTTGACATTGTATACTATATTTTTTGTTTTGGGTCTTATCATTTGCTAATTTATAAAAATTTATTGCAAAAAATCCAGTAAGTGCTCAACGGTGAGTGTTGTTATAAACCAAATCCCTTAGCCCGGATAGTAGTGAAAATCCTTTTTATCCTGAATTTAGTTCAGGACTCTGCACTAAATTCAGGATAAAAAGATTGTAGCGTATAGCCGGATTAGCTCCTAAAAAAGACAATTATTTGCTTAAAAAAAGGCAAAAAAAAACTCCTCAATTTCTTGAGGAGTTTCTGATTTATTCTTTTATAACATTTCCCGTTTTGTCGTAGAAATGATATTCTAAATACGTGTAAGCGTCACGCGGTATGATTTTTACCCACTTTTTATGTTCAAAAAACCATTTTGAACGTAATGATGGAAAACCTTTTGTAAGGTATGCTGCCACAAATGGATGTACGTTAAGTACAACGTCCTTGTTGGTTTTTAATATTCCTTCTAAATCAGAATTGATTCGGTCAATGATTAAAATTGGCGCTTCAATTTCGCCATTCACATCGTTCGGATCTTCTTCTCTAGTTTTAATGTTTACTTCAGGTCTTACTCTTTGTCTTGTAATCTGGACAAGTCCAAATTTACTAGGAGGTAAGATCTTGTGTTTCGCTTTATCATCGTTCATTTCTTCTCTCAAGAAGTCGAACAATATTTTACGGTTTTCAGGATTAGACAAGTCGATAAAATCAATTACGATAATACCACCCATATCACGTAGACGCAATTGTCTAGCGATTTCAGCAGCTGCAATCATGTTGACTTCCATGGCAGTATCTTCCTGGTTAGATGCTTTATTAGAACGGTTTCCGCTGTTTACGTCAATGACGTGTAAGGCTTCAGTATGTTCGATAATAAGATAAGCACCTTTACTCATGGACACTGTTTTCCCGAATGAAGTCTTGATTTGTCTCTCTATGTTGTATTTCTCAAAAATGGGCGTATCATTTGATTGATAAAACTTAACAATTGATTGTTTTGAAGGTGCAATTTCTTGCAAATAGTCCTTCGTTTGGTTGTACAACTCTTCATCATCAATTTGTATACTAGTAAAAGTATCATTAAAAACGTCTCTTAAGATAGAGGAAGCTCTATTGAGTTCTCCTAAAATTTTTGACGGATGATGAGCGGTCGGTAATTTTTTACACATTGCATCCCATCTGCTAAGCAGATTCTGCATGTCTTTTTCTAATTCGGCTGTATTTTTGCCTTCTGCTACTGTACGAACAATAACACCAAATCCTTTTGGCTTGATAGATTGTACAAGTTTTTTTAATCTGTCTTTTTCTTTCTTGTCTTCTATCTTTTGAGAAATAGAAACTCGGTCAGAAAACGGGACTAAAACAATAAATCTTCCGGCAAGAGAAAGCTCAGCGCTTATTCTTGGACCTTTGGTAGATATTGGTTCTTTTACAACTTGTACTAAGATAGATTGATTAGCATTTATTACATCTGTAATAATACCGTCTTTGTCTATCTCTTTATCAAACTGGAAGTTTTTTAGGGAGAAATCTTTTATTTTACCTGCGCTTACAAGTTTTATGAATTTCA
>TARA_R110002126_G_scaffold88837_1_pt1 | contig 41726 bp, 31 predicted proteins | sample TARA_R110002126 | Tara Oceans TARA_R110002126 (sample SAMEA4397536) | marine metagenome | biome: Polar Biome; feature: [DCM] deep chlorophyll maximum layer (ENVO:01000326); material: water (ENVO:00002006), including particulate matter (ENVO:01000060) such as... | depth 30 m | reverse complement strand
ATATTTCGATGGGGGCCGTTTCATTTCCATGAACGCCGCTAGATAACACAACATGCTTATTGATAGACGTTTTCGCCGTTGGCGTGAAAGCAATAATACCGGGAGCGGCGATAGCAACGTCAGTACCATTGCCTAACGTAAATTGAATAGAGGAGGTAAATAACTCAGGTTGAGTTCTAGACAAAGAAAGAAAATTTCCTTGCTCGATAAGTTGTTGCATACATAAACCAAAAGTAGCTTGAATAACACTAGTTTAGCGACTCAGCCAAGCGAATGCACGTATTGCCCCTTCGTAACCGAGGGATTTTATTTAGGCACGTAAAGGAGAGTTACCGACAATGATTTCTTGCTGCGCTAGACTAATAAAGTCATTCAGCGGAATGGCTTTTGAAAACAAATACCCCTGCCCTATCGTTACACCCACCTCTCGGAGTATGTGCAGTTGAGCGATGGTTTCTACGCCCTCGGCAATGACATCACAGTTTTTCGCTTTACCGATAATTTTTGCAGCTTCGATAATGGCACGATTAACAGGATGTTTCGCTAATTCTATAACAAAGGTTTTATCTATTTTAAGCGCGCTTAAATCAAGATCTCGAATGTATGCAAGGTTTGAGTAACCTTTCCCAAAGTCATCTACCGAAATGGCGACCCCTAGGGCGCGAAGCTCATCAAGCTGCTTTTTCACCATCAGTGAATTAGACAAGGCTACATCTTCAGTCAGCTCTAACTCTATACGAGTAAGCGGCATGGCGTAAGACTTACTGAGCATCTTCAAGGAAGGGATAAGATGATTATCATACAACTGAGTAGGCGATATGTTGACAGACAAGGTCAGCGACAAACGGTGAAAATCAAAATCAACTAAACTTCTAAACGCTTGCTCTAACGTCCAATAGCCCAACTCATTCATCATGTTATAGGATTCTGCCGCTTCAATAAGCGGGCCTGGGAACAGTACGCCATCTAACGGATGATTCCAGCGAAGTAAGCACTCAGCCCCAATCACTTCAAGGGTTTGAAGGTTAACTTTAGGTTGATAATAAAGCTCTAATTCATTTTGCGATAACGCACGTTTTAAATCAGCTTTTAATGCAAGGCTACGACCCGTATCGGTCTTATCTTGCATATTATACAGGCAAAAGTTTTCGTACTTATTTTCTTTTGCTTGCTTTAGTGCCGCTTCTCCACGAGACACAAATGCCGTAATTTCAAAGGCCTGACCCTCTGATGTCACTACACCTACATTAAAATCGGCGATGAATGCATGGCCATCGTGATGCATGGGTGTTTTGAAATGCTCAACAAGCCGTTCGAACATGTCTCGCATTTGGCCTGAACTTCGCGTACCGAGAAACGCAATACCAAATACATCACCACTTATTCTGCCAAGGCGAATATCACCACCAAACAAAGATTGGATGCGGTTAGCAATTTCTAGCAGAAACCTGTCACCAATATTAATCCCTAAACTGGTGGTTACGTCTGAGAAACGGACTACATCCACTAGCATTAGTGATAATGATGGATGCAATACACCACACTTCGAGACTGTGTCGATAAACGCAAATCGATTGGGAAGTGTAGCCAGCGAATTATGATGTTGGCTCATGACGGTTTCCTTGCACTAAACGGCGGCTAGGTGCTTAAAATAAGCAGACGGTAGTTCAACACGACTTAATACTAAGCGCAACGTGTTATCAGTATATGAATCTATACCTTATTATAGATTGCAGACCTTTTTACATTAAATCGGCTACTTATTGATTTTTAATTTATTTTTATTTTAATTGGATAAATATATCACAACAAAAAGCCCGGAAAGCATAGCATTTCCGGGCTTTTTGTTGAGTCTCTTGAGACTAGTTTTCAATCTTACACGGTGAAAGTTTCCAAATACGTTCTACATAATCTTTAATTGAACGGTCTGAGGTAAACTTACCCATCTTGGCGGTATTGATAATCGCCATTTTAGCCCAGCGCGCTTTGTCACGGTACGCCTCATCAATAGCAATTTGCGCATCGCAATAACTACGGAAGTCTGCTAGCACCATGTATTGGTCACCATGATCTAACAAGCTTTGCTTAATCGACACTAGCGCACCTGGCTTACCCGGCGTGAAGTAATCGGTTTCAAGCCAATCAAGAACCGCTTTAATTTCAGGATCACGGTAGTAGTAATCGTAAGGCTTGTAGCCGTTATCCTTCAGCTCGTGAACTTCTTCAACGGTTAGGCCAAAGATAAAGATGTTGTCATCGCCTACTTCTTCGGCAATTTCAACGTTAGCCCCATCAAGTGTACCTACGGTAATAGCGCCGTTAAGTGCCAACTTCATGTTACCGGTTCCAGACGCTTCTTTTCCTGCAGTACTAATTTGCTCAGACACGTCTGATGCTGGGATCATTTTCTCAGCAAGCGATACGCGGTAGTTCGGCAAGAACACCACTTTAATTTTATTGTTTACACGTGGGTCGTTATTGATTTTATCAGCCACTTTGTTGATGGCGTAAATAATATCTTTTGCCAACTTGTAACCCGGTGCTGCTTTCGCGCCGAAAATGAATACGCGAGGCACCATATCGTAATCAGGGTTTTCTAGCAGTCGACGATACAAGGCCATAATATGAAGCAAGTTCAAATGTTGACGCTTGTATTCGTGAAGGCGTTTAATTTGTACATCGAAAATAGCGTTAACGTCTACTTCAATGTCTAACGACTCTCGAATTTCATCAGCCAGCAACTGCTTGTTGTTAAGCTTCACTTGCATGAATTGCTTTTGGAACGTTTTGTTATCAGCGTACTTTTCTAGTGCTTCAAGTTTGTATAAGTCTTTTGGCCAATCTGTGCCAATTTTCTTATCAATCAATTTAGAAAGTTCAGGGTTACACGCTTTCAACCAACGACGTGGCGTAATACCATTCGTTACATTCGTTAATTTGCCTGGCCATAACGCATCGAACTCTGGGAACAAGTCAGACTTCACGAGTCGAGAGTGCATTTCAGCTACGCCATTTACCGCGAATGAGCCAATAACCGATAAGTGGCCCATACGTACCATTTTCTCGTTGCCTTCTTCTATAATAGAAAGCTTGGCTTTAATGCGGTTGTCGCTTGGCCATTTCTTATCGACTTCTGCCATGAATCTATGGTTAATTTCATAGATGATTTCTAAATGGCGCGGTAAGATTTTTTCAATCATACGTGCAGGCCATTTTTCTAAGGCTTCAGGTAACAACGTATGGTTGGTATAAGCGAACACTTTCGTGCTGATACCCCATGCTTGATCCCAATCTAGTTCAGCGCGGTCTACTAAGATACGCATAAGTTCAGGAATCGCGATAGCTGGGTGTGTATCATTTAATTGAATGACAACCTGATCAGCGAAGCGGCTCCAGTCATCACCATGGGCACGCTTGTAACGGCGAATGATGTCTTTTAAAGAACATGAGCAGAAGAAGTACTGCTGAATTAAACGAAGCTCTTTACCTGCTTGAGTTTCATCGTTTGGATAGAGTACTTTTGAAATGGTTTCTGCTTGTACGTTTTCACGCTGCGCATCTACATAACCACCAGCGTTGAATACATCCCAATTGAAGTAATCAGATGAATCTGACTGCCACAAACGCAACACGTTTACGGTTTTACCTTCATAACCAACGACAGGAATATCCCATGGTATCCCTTTAACAATTGAGCCAGGGTGCCATTCTTTCTGAATACGGCCGCTTTCGCCGTATTTGGTTTCTACATAACCAAATAAAGGCACTTCTTGAATTGACTCTGGGCGGCAGATTTCCCACGGGTTACCGTAATCGCGCCAACTATCAGGGCGTTCTATTTGAGCACCACTCTTAATTTCTTGACGGAAAAGGCCATGTTCATAATGAATACCATAACCAATTGCAGGCAATTCCATCGTGGCAAGTGAGTCGATAAAGCACGCGGCTAAGCGCCCTAACCCGCCATTACCTAGTGCCATGTCTGGCTCTTCTTCCATGATGTCGGTAATTTCAACACCAAGTTCTTTTAATGCGCCACTAGCCACATCGAACAAACCTAAATTTTGAAGGTTGTTCGATAACAATCTACCCATTAAGAATTCAGCAGAAAAATAATGTACTGCACGAGTATCATTGAAGTAGTGACTTTTTTGCGTTTTGCGAAGGCCTTCTAGTACCTGAGCCTGAATGGCTGCACAGGTAGCTTTCCACCATGCGTGGTTATTAGCCTTATTTTCATCCGTACCTAGCGTACAGTGAAGGTGCTTAACAATAGCAGCTTTAAACTCTGTCTTGTCTAGCGGTGAAGAGGGTTGCGTTTTGGCAGCTTTTGCATTCATTTTGCGTCTCACTCTGGTTGATGTGTACTAAAGCACACTCAATATGTAATTTAATTACAGAAAAAATCAACAATATGAGATCAATATAGCAGTGCTTAAACGATTTTGTTGTGATAATTTTGTTAAAATAACAAAAAACCGGATGAAAACGTATGCAATCATCCGGCGTTTAACATTGATTTAACAAACCCCGCCTTGAAGAGGTTGTTTTTTGACCTTATTTGATAATCTTACCCACTAAGGCTTCCGCTTCTTGAATTAATTCTTGTAAGTGAGTTTCACCTTTAAAGCTTTCTGCATAAATTTTGTAGATTTGTTCAGTCCCTGATGGACGTGCTGCAAACCAACCATTTTCTGTAGAAACCTTTACACCACCAATAGCGGCATTGTTACCTGGGGCGTGGGTTTGCACGGCAGTAATGGGCTCACCAGCTAGGGTATCGCTGGTTACTACCGAAGCATCCATAGCAGATAACTTCTGCTTTTGCTCTAAGGTAGCAGCCACATCTACACGGTTATAAACCGGCGATGAAAATTGCTCAGTTAATGCCTGATAGTGTTCACCTGGATCTTTCTTAGTCACCGCAAGAATTTCAGCAGCTAACAAACACAGGATAAAACCGTCTTTATCGGTAGCCCAAGTTTCGCCATTTCGCTGTAAGAAAATACCACCAGCACTTTCTTCACCTGCAAAACCAATTTCACTGTTAGATAAACCATCTACAAACCATTTGAAGCCTACTGGCATTTCAGCAAGGGGTTTGTCTAAGCTATTCGCTACGCGATCGATCATGCTGCTTGAAACCAGTGTTTTACCGATTTTAAGTGACGCTGGCCACTCGGGTCTGTGTGTATATAAATACTGAATGGCCACCGCAAGATAATGATTGGGGTTCATTAAGCCAGCACTTTTGCATACGATACCGTGGCGATCGAAATCTGGGTCGTTGCCCCATGCAAGGTCAAAATCATCTTTTAATTCGATTAAGCCCGCCATGGCGAAAGCACTTGAACAGTCCATGCGTAACTTGCCGTCTTTATCGCGGCGCATGAATCCAAACTGAGGGTCGACAGCAGGGTTTACAACCGTGATGTCTAATCCATATTTATCCGCAATACGAGACCAATAACCGATACCTGCACCGCCAAGGGGGTCAGTACCGAGTTTCAAGCCCGCTTTTGCGATAGCCTGCATATCAATAACCTGAGCTAGGTCATCAATATAAGGTTCCATAAAATCTTCTTCGCGCACTAACTTCTGGGCTCTTACGGAACGGATATCGATGCGTTTAACGTCTTTATTGCCTTCGGCAATAAGCGCGTTCGCACGATTTTGAATTTTGGTCGTCACGTCGCTATCAGCTGGGCCGCCATGAGGAGGGTTATATTTGAACCCACCATCTTCGGGTGGGTTGTGTGATGGGGTTATGACTACCCCGTCAGACTTCGCCGCGTTTTCTCGGTTATAACGAATGATAGTACGGGAAATTACCGGCGTGGGGGTATAACCTAAGCTTTCGTTGTCGCTTCGTTGAATTACCACATCAACACCGTTGGCACTGAGTACTTCGATGGCGGTGATCATGGCAGGTTCAGACAATGCATGGGTGTCTTTACCTATAAATAGCGGCCCGGTAATACCTTCTGCTTCACGATATTCAACCAGTGCTTGGCAGATTGCACTAATATGGGTATCGGTAAAAGTATAGTTCGACGCCGATCCTCTGTGCCCTGAAGTACCAAAACTTACTGCTTCAGTTGGGGCAGCGGCGTCTGGTTTGTAGCTGTAATACTGGCTAACAAGTTGTGCCACATTAATCAGTTGTTCAGGTGCAGCTGGCTTACCAGCCTGCGGATGTAAAGCCATGAAAAGTCCTTATTTTAAGTTAAGCGTTTATTTGCCCTCTGGGGCGAATCGACTTACTACCGTTTCGACGACATCGGGCTGATACCCTAATGTACGCAAAACTTGTTCCAGCATGTTTACTTTCTTCGCGGTATTGTTGTTGGTGACCACCCAAAATGGGCTATCAGGAATGGCTTTTGGATTAGTACTACTGCCATTTTCTAACAACGCCTCTTTGCTTGTAGCAAAATAGGTACGATTTTTACCAATAATCGATTTAACGTTTTCAAAGGTATCGCTATTTAACTTGTGCGCAGCACTTAGAATAAATAAGAATTGGTCGACACGTTTGGTAAAGGTCGATAACGCATCTTGAGATACCATACCCACAATATCATCTTTATTGTGATTTTCTATTTCAGTCACCGTTGGCGCCACTACGTCTTTTTTAACGGGCGCTTTGGCTGCAGTTGTTGATTTTGCAGCGGGTGATTTCGTCACTGGTGCTTTGGCAACGGTTGCTTTAGGTGCCGCTTTGGCCACCGGTTTAGTGGCTGGTTTCGCTTCTGCCTTTTGCGCCGAGGCGTTAGCGGTAGTGGTAGCAGCAACCGGTGCTTTCGCCGATTGTACTGACTCATCAGGTAGAGAGGCGTTGCTTGCACCCTTTATTTCACCGTCTTCAGGCAATAAAAGCCTACGTAAAATTTCTGATGCGCTCTCGCCTATATGTTTTGTTTGGCTGGCGATAAAGGCATACAAATCATCATCTATTTCAATGCTTTTCATAACTACTTCCTTAACAAGATGCCCCATTATAGACAACCGATACGCACAGCGCAGCACTATTTCTAACCTAGCCCTAAATTCGTTAAAACCAACATTAAAATGATGCTTTTAACGTGTTAAATAACCATGCTCATACCTTTGTATGGGTGTCAACTGCTATTTGAGCACTTTAGTTGCTATTATCAATACATAAGGGGTTAAAAAGGTAACGTTTTATCATGCGAAAAGAGATTCAATTAGTGCATGACGCGCTAAGTCAGAAGATTATCGGCAAATCTGAACAGTTAAAACTTGCGGTAACGTGTTTGCTAGCTCATGGTCACCTTCTTATTGAAGATTTACCTGGTATGGGTAAAACCACGCTTTCCCACGCACTTTCCCATGTATTCGGCCTTCAATATTCACGTATTCAATTTACGTCAGATTTACTCCCATCAGACATGCTAGGGGTTAACGTTTATCAAAGTCACAATGGTGAATTTCAATTTAGGCACGGCCCCATTTTTAGCCAAGTTGTTCTTGCCGACGAGCTAAACCGAGCAAGCCCTAAAACCCAAAGTGCCTTGTTAGAAGCGATGGAAGAGCGACAAGTGAGTATTGATGGCACCACCCATGCTTTACCTTCTCCCTTTTTTGTTATCGGCACGCAAAACCCGGGTTATCAATCTGGCACCTATCCGCTACCTGAGTCACAACTAGACCGCTTTTTTATGCGTATTTCCCTGGGCTTTCCGAACTGGGAAGCCGAAAAAGCCATGCTGAAACAATCAACTGACGTTCAGCAACAGATAGCCTCGTGTTTATCGCAGACCGATTTGATCACTATGCAAGATGCGGTTACCCATGTGCATGCTAGCGATGATGTGATTAATTATATATTGCGTTTAGTGACAGAAAGTCGCGCAGAAGGTCGCTACCCTACCCCGTTGTCGCCACGGGCTAGCCGAGCCTTATTGCAGGCCGCTAGGGCTTGGGCTTATATGCACGATAGAACTTTTGTGACGCCAGATGACGTGCAAGCTATATTCGTTGCCGTTACTGAGCATAGGCTTAGTGCAAGTACCCCTGAACATACGGGCACGTCGCTAAGTCAGCATTTACTGGATAGTATCGATCCGCTGGCGGCGTAATCCATGTTTAAAAAGGTATTACATAAGCATTGGCTCGCTTGGCTAGACAAACGTATTCCGCCACATTCTTCACATGCTCTGAATATGCGTTCGGTGTTTATTTTGCCGAGCCGTTTTGGCTGGGGATTTATCGTGATGTGTATGTGCTTGTTTCTATTAGGCACTAACTATCAAAACAACCTTATGCTGTTATTAAGCTATTTGTTACTTAGCGTAATGTTACTCACTTTGTTTTACAGCTATCAAAATTTTGCGGCTATTGCCCTTAGCGCATCCTCCCCCAAAACCGTATTTGCTAATACGTCAGCACACCTTACCCTCAATCGGATTAAGCACTCAGACTATAAAACTACGCCGGAAGGCTTATTGCAGGCGCATTGGCTTGAGATAAATAAGCTTCAACTGCCTAGGCGAAAAGATACGAGCACTATCTCCTTTGATATTGGCAATCGAGAACAGCGACTGACTGTTCCTTTATTACTTCACACTAGAGGTGAGCACAGACTCCCTCGAATTACCTTTAAAAGCGCCTACCCCTTCGGTTTGTATCATTGTTGGACTCACTTAGATTTCGACGTAAAAGTCATCGTGTATCCAGAACCCAAAGCTGGACCGGTGTGTGAAGTTGTTCACAACACGGAAGATGCCGTCGGTGGTAAAGAAGATGACCGACAAGGTAATGAAGACTTTTTTGCCCTCACCGATTTCATTGAAGGCGAACCGTTAAACCGCGTAGCGTGGAAGCAAGTCGCTAAAACAGGAAATTGGGTGGTAAAGCAGTTTAGCGAACAAAAAAGCGACGACGTGTATTTTTTATACCCCCTAACAATAATCGCACAGTTCGCTGATTTAAGGCTTTTTTTTTGGATTAGAATAAATTAAATAGTGACACTATGAAATTGCACAATATGTTGCTAATATTGATTTTTATTGAATATAGGTGGGCGGTATGAATTCGAGTGTGGCGTATAATAAGGAGATTGATTTGAGTAAGTCACTACTCAATGAAGAGTCTAATTTTGCTTGTAATAGTGCATCACTGGAAAGATCTGAGATAACAGGCGTCGTTATCCTTAATTCTGAGATGAAGGTGTTACCTCTTGTTTCTCATTATCTTACATTTGAACTTAAGTACGATAATGTTTCTGACGGTTCAGCTTTAACCTTCGGTAATAATTTGGGTTATTTCGTAGACTATCTAAATTCTCACAAGCACTACAAACATTACAAATATGACTCAGCATTACTTGATGTCCAAGAACATACGATCAAAGAATACTTTGTAGGTTTAAAGTCGGAAGGACTTTCATCCAATACTATTCGAAATCGCGATGCGTCTCTTCAGTCGTTCTTTAGTAAATATCTGTGCGCCCCGAGAGGCAATAGGCCTGAATTACGAAAAGATAATCCTTATCAAAACGGGCTCCTCTCTGGCGCTCCTAAATCAAAACAAATTGAAATGTGTAACCAAGATGAATTGATAGCCTTGTTGAGATGCACACCTAATGAGCGCGAAAGGGCTTTATTACAGTTTATGTATGATTCGGGTGTGCGGCGCAGTGAAATACCGAGAGTTAAAAAATCACATATTGAGGCAGCAATAAATTCAAGTAGAAATCGCCTAATTGTTGATGACGATACCATATCAATCCCATCAGAATATTCAGCTGTTCACATTGAAGGCTCTAAGGGGCGTCGACGAGAGATAAAGCCAAGAAATACAATTGTCAGTAGAGAGACATTATTGCGAGTGACGAGATATCACAGTACGCCTCTTTACAGAAATAAAAGTCGAAAATTCGGTTCAGATAAACCCGCTTTTTTGAATGCAGAGGGTAATTCTTACAATAGTTCTTCCATAAGTAAGTTGCTCGAACGAGTGTCGAAAAGGGCTATCAAGAGAAATCTTATCAATCGCCTGATTAGTCCACACATGCTTCGCCATGGGTTTGCAGGGGAAGTATTAAGATCACCTGACTTGGGGAAAGATGCAATAGATCGTCTGGTTATTGTCCAGAGGTGTCTTGGGCATGCAAGCATAGTAACAACTCAAGTTTATACAAATTTACCGTTTGATATATATGGCAAGTTGATGAATAGCGATGGTGAAATACTCACGCGTAGTCAGATCATGAGCCGGATTTGGACTGCAACCAAAAAAATAATTAAGTTGAGTGATAATAAATAATGAAAGCAACCGTCCAGCTTCAAACGCGACTTGATGCAATTGAAAAGTTGATCGACTTTACAATGAATTGTAGGAAAAATCCCGATAGATTATGGGATATTCCCTTAACTAATGGGGCGCAAACAGATGGATATCTCGCTTCTGCATTTACTAAGAAGGTCTATGAGTGTGCTGGACTAACTACATATACTCAAAGTCGCGAAGCACATGCAGACATACAAAAAACATTATTATCTCTTGAGGAATTGATGATCGAGCATCAAGTTCTATTGCCAGGCTACAGTGGTGCGGAGCTTGACGGAAGACGAAAGTTTAAGCGATGGTGGATGGGGTTAAGCTTAGAGGATAAACAGAATCTAAAGTGTTTTGGAGACAGTATTCAGTTTCGAAAACATGTAAGTTTTTACAATCTAAAAAGGTACGAAATTGTAAGGGAGTTTTGTGAAGGCTGTAATGATGAAATGAGGGTTCTTGGTTTTCTTGATCGTGATTACATTGAAACAAAAGACAGATCAGCCCTGAGGGATAAAAACTACTTAAAAGTAGGTAAACAAAACAGAACAAGATGGAAGTTTCTCACTGAAAAAACTCTGGAAAATGTCCATGATCTTATCACTATAGATGAAATGAGTGAGCCTTACGTGCAGCTTAAGCATTTGTTTGGGGCTGAAATGTCTACGGTATCTTCCCACTCTGGGAAAAATAACTATGAAGTAGCTTTTAATCATTTAGCAGATTACTTGCGGCTAGAAAACATCCCTGAAAACACAGAACTCAAAGATATACTGAATGAATACTTATTACTCAAATTCAAAAAGAATTATCTCATTGATAATCTGGAACTTGGAACGCTTTCCCCAGCTATGGCAACTACAATTATGAGTGCAGCTAGGAATACTCTAAGACGAGCAACCAAGGTCAAAGGTTTAGATTTTCCTTCTTTTATCAATATTGACGGTTTTGATACAAAAGGCCGCAGAACTACAAAGCAATACAAGCCGTATGATCAAAGTGAACGAAAATCGATAGATGAGGCTATCAAAAAAGATATAGCGCAAATAAAAGAACTCCTGAAACCTTACGTTAAATCAGGTCAAGGTGAATACCCCCTGGGTGAAGATGGAAATATCATTCCTGGCAAAATGAAAATAGAAAATGCGCAATATCTTTTTGAAAATCACCTTCACTGTGAACCAGTTTTTTTCAACGATGAGCTTCCTCCTGAAGCAAATAAATTCTTAACCATCATTAATTCTTTGGATATCGGATTACATGAACTGTACCAATCCTGGGGTGTTCTATCACTAGTCACTAAGGAAGTCATAATGCCGTTTGTCCTGCGACTGGCACAAATCACAGGAATGAATGCAGAACCTATTATTGACTTAAATATAGATGATCTAGATATGGAACATTATGCTACCGGTAAACCGTGTCTCCGATATTGGAAAGAACGGTCTACAGGTGCCAAAGAATACCATTTAGATTTATTTCAGGCCGAAATCCAATGGCTAACTAAATCTCAAAGTTTAGAAATCGCCGAAGTATTTGAAACAGTCAAATGCTTAACAAAAAGCTTAAGAAAAAATGTTCCCATTGAAATAAAGAACAAGCTATTCATTACTCAATCAATTCAATATCGCAACAACATAGCCGTGATGAAGGATATGAATGCAGAATATAATAAGTTTGTAGAGAGGCATGAACTTGTTGACGAAAATGGACGAAAAACTCAATTAACAATTTCACGCTTTAGACCCTCCTTCGTTTCAGAATTAGTTGATAAAGGAGTATCAATTCGTGAAATACAGTTAATGCTCGGGCATTCCAGTATTTTAACTACAATGGGCTACCTGGATAGGTTGGATTTTAATAAAGTTGCTAGAGGTAAGGTAAAAAAAGCATTACAAGATATTCACGCTAAAGTGATTTCATCAGAAAAAGTAGTCTCAGGTTCTAAAGATTATATTAAGAATAAGCAAAACATTATATTTACAACACCACTTGCGGGATGCAGTAATATCTTTCAACCGCCTGACTTTATCAAAAAATCCTCTCTATATGTTGAAGGGCAAGCTTGCTCACAGTACAACAAATGTTTAAGTTGTGAAAACGTGATGTTGACCGCGTCGCACCTACCAGAATTGTTTGCTATGCGTCGCGACTACTTATTAATGATGCAGACTGGCCGAATAATGGATACACCCTATGGTGTTGTTATTCAAGAAAACTTGCTCCTTCTAGAAGAAATATTATCACCTAAAAAATCAGACTTTTCACATGATGAATTAGAACAAGGTGAGCGATTGTCAAAATTTGTAGAGACCAGTGTAATTGATGGAGTGTCAGCCTAATGCTAATTGAAGAGCAATCTAAAATATTAAATGAGTTTAAACCTAATTGCTCGGTAATACTGGCTTTTACAGAAACTGATGTAAAGACGATCGAAGTGGATAGCCAAAACTACATTTACTTACTCAATGATATGCCAGTCACTAAGAGGTCTAAATTCAGAGATGTCGTCTGGGATTACAATGATGACGTTATTAATCCCGGCAGAAATATAGCAGGCTCTAAACTTTGCATCGACTTTTCAAAATATACAAACATACCTGCTTTCGTATTAATAGAACTGAAATGTTTGATGCATAATTTGACCTTGGCTCCTACAAGATATTCAGTTAGCAGCAAGAGAGCTAAACCTCTTAAGTACAACACAATCATCACACATTTTGAAAACGGATTGAGGTTACTTAGTCATACATTCTCAAAGATAAATGAAATTGGTGAAGAGTTTGTAGCAGTTAAATACAAAGCAATATCAGATATTTTAGAATCAGACTTTCGTGATGCGGCAGAAGATTATCCCTTTACCGCTAACCGTGAATTGGAACGATTCTTTTATTATTTGAAACACCCAGCAACGAAAAAAATCATTGAGCATGATATACAAATTGATTTTGATTCTCTCAAATTCCCAATCAAACGAGCAAAAAAGCTTAAAAAGCCTACCTATTTGGAAAACGATAAGTTTGAAGTACTAATAGAGCATTCTGTATACCGTGTGGTTGAATTCTTGAAACTCATGGGGACACCAGTTGAAGATAAGACTGCCTTGACCCATTTTGAAAACTTGAAAAACAACTTTGAGCCATTATCACTTTCACCTGACCTTATAAACGACTACGGGATAATTCGTTTGTTATCAAAAGGTTATTCCAAAGAATTTATTGATGAAAAATATAAAATTTCACCTCTATTTATTAATGAGGAAGGAGGGCTATATCCTCATGAAAATATCCGGATAAAAGCTAAATCGCTGCATAAAGTAGAGCATTTTGACAAAGTGAGAAAACAGATTAATGAAATCTATTATGCTGCTTGTTTTATTGTTGGAATTTACACTGGAATGCGCCCCAATGCCTTGTCAGAGATAATAATCAGTAAATGCCTTATTACGGAAGATGGGCACGATTTACTAATAAGTAAAGAGCATAAGGGTAAAGCCGAAACTCTTAAGCTTTTTGATGATAAATGGGTTGCAATACCAATAATAAAAGATGCAATCGCAGCGGCTAAGATTATTGGTAAATTTAAGAACAACGATTATTTGTTTTCTAATATGGATACCTTACCAGCTACAATCGCTAGAAATCATGAGAATATGGGATCGGGAGGTATAAAACATTTCATGGAAAACTACTTCATGAAGGTGTTTGGTGAGGGTGCTGTAAAGGATATTAATTTTAATGCTTATATGTTGCGTCACACACTAGCATATCAGTTATTTAGAGCAGATCTTGGCTTACCTTTTATTTCGTTTCAGTTAAAACATATTGTCGATCAAGTAGGCAGTTACACAAGTGTAGGTGCTACCAATGACGTGACCATGAGCTATGGTGGGATTGGTGAACAGTTGAGTGACACTAAATTCGGTGAGATTAGAAAAAGTGCTGAAGTAGAGCGTGTGAAGAGCGTAATGAATCCTGACGCGACCTATTTAGGACCTAAAGGCAAAGAGCATAAAGATCGTTTGAAAAGAGCGTTTGAAGGCTATATGGCAGCTGGTTATACAAAAGAAGAAGTTTATAATCAGATGGCAGATCAAGGGATGGCAATTGTTAACATGGGAACTGGGTTTTGTTTTGGAGGTGTCGAAAATTTTGACGAATCATTACCTTGCATCGGTTCATTAAGGTGTAACCCCATCCGTTGCAACAATGCAGTGGTCACAAAATCACACGCACCAAAATGGCGCGAAGTCTATGTCAGCAACAAAGCTCTACTAAACAAAAAAGGCTATGAAGACCGCCAAGATCAAATATCAGCAGCTATGAATGAAGCTGAATCTGTATTGAAACACCTTGGTGAAGAGTTGATATTATGAGCGATAAAAAACAAGCATATGAAATGCAAAATAAGCAGGATTACGATGATTATACTGACAAAATCCATGTGGCACTCGATGAAATTGAAAAAAACAGGAACCTAAAAACGACACTCACTCAAGTATATGAGTTGACAGGTATACATCGTAACACTCTGAGAGAAAGAAATTTTCCTAAACGTCGTTTGCTAGAGATAAAAAACAAGCGCAAAGTTGAGGATGAGCTTGATAAAAAGCCCAAAAAAAATCAGTTACAAGAGCTTGAGTCGCAATTGGATAATGCTAAAACTGAACTTATCTATTGGTTTTCAAAGCATGAGACGATAGAAGCTGAGTTAAGCCAGATGGAAATGAAATTTCTACGTGAAAAAGATGCTCTAGAATTTTATAAAAACTCATTACAAACGGAACGAGATAAATCCAAAAAGATGCAAACTGAAATTGACCGATTAACAGATTTACTAAGAGACCTATGACATGAAACAGTATTTGGAATTATGCCAGCGAATAGTCAATAACGGTACGTGGGTCGAAAATAAGAGAACAGGTGTCCGTTGCCTAACTGTTATTAATGCCGACTTAGAATATGACGTTGGCAATAACGAATTTCCTTTGGTAACCACAAGGAAAAGTTATTATAAATCTGCAATTGCGGAGTTACTAGGTTACTTGAGAGGCTATGACAATGCAGCTCAATTTAGAGAGATCGGATGCAAAACTTGGGATGCTAACGCTAATGAAAATGAAGTATGGCTTAATAATCCTAATCGCAAGGGTGAGGGGGATATGGGGCGTGTGTACGGTGTCCAAGGGAGATCTTGGATGCGTCCCGATAAAACAACTTTGGATCAACTTGCAAAAGTCATAAATAACCTTTCTAAAGGCATTGATGACCGTGGTGAGATAATTACATTCTATAATCCAGGTGAATTTGAGCTTGGATGCTTAAGACCTTGCATGCACACTCACAACTTTTCTCTGCTTGGCAATGAGCTTTATCTTACAAGTATACAACGCAGTTGTGATGTACCTCTCGGCCAAAATTTTAATCAAATACAGTGTTTTGTCTTGTTGGCACTTGTCGCGCAAATAACAAATTTAAAACCAGCAAAGGTGTTCCATAAAATCGTCAACGCACATATTTACGAGAATCAACTAGAATTAATGCGCGATGTGCAATTGAAACGCGCACCATTTAAGTCCCCCCAACTTTTTATAAACCCAGATATTAAAACTCTTCAAGATATTGAAACGTGGGTTACCGTAGACGACTTTAAGGTTGAAGGTTACGAATGTCATGAGGCTATTAATTATCCTTTTTCGGTCTAATTAACTGCAAATAAGATGAACTAAAGTTTTATAATCTTTAAGTTCATGAACTTAATTGTTTCCTTTGACATAAGTGCTGTTCTTATATACAGTGAACTTAACTTATAACTTTAGTTCATTTTATTGGAGAGTGCCATGTCATCTAGAAAACTTAATTTTGAAGATGTTAAAAGCCTTTTAATCGATCCATGGCATGTTTTAGTTGTCGATGCCCTCGGTGATGCCATGTTCATCTGTACCTATGGTCAGCAGGTCTATAACATTGAGGAAGAAGTAGAGCTTTATAGTGATGCCCATGAGCACTTGATGAATCTGGTAGACGAAAACATAATTTGGTACAACACGTTTGATGTTGATGAGATTAAACAAATATTTGCAACACCCCACTTTTTTGACCTATGGCGCGAAGATGCGTACGGACCTCAACCTGATGAAGCTTATGCAAAAGCAACCGCAATAGGGCTTGCGGGTAATCCTCGTAATTAATCAGAGGTAATTATGTCCATTATCGGGTTTGCTCGCGTCAGCACATCAGAACAAGAGCTGACCCTTCAGCTTGTACAACTTGAGGAGGCTGGTTGCGATAAGATTTTTTCCGGCCAGCACTCCGGTGCATCAACAATCAATATTGAGAAATTGAATGAACTCATCAACTACATCAGAGCAGACGATGTAGTACTGGTTACAAAATTAGATCGCCTCGGTCGCTCACTTAAATCAATCCTAACGGCAATTGACCAAATTCATGCCAAACAAGCGTCTCTACGAAGCCTTGATGGCGTGATTGACACATCAAATGACTCGCCTATGGCAAAGGCCGTTGTTAACCTCCTGGGTGCGTTTGCGCAGCTCGAAAGAGATTTGATTGTATCTCGCACTCGCGAAGGTCGCGAAAAGGCAATGGCGGAAGGTAAGGTGTTTGGCCGCCCGAGGCAAATTGATGATGAAGCTCGTAATGCAATCAAAAAAAACAAAACAAACAACATTTCACAGTTAGCAAAAAAATACGGCGTCTCAAGGACTACAATCAACAGAATTAAGAGGGAAGATAAATGAGCGTGGGCGCAGGACAAGCCAATCTTGAAAAGTTTATAACGTGGCGTGATGGTTTGCTCAAAAAGGGATGGAGTGCTTTTAAAGGTCTTGAATATCGGGGTAGCCTAAGTCGCTCAAAAGTTTCAAAGGCCTCAATGGTAGATCTTAATGCGTTGAAGCCTGACAAGGGCAATCCAGCTATACTCAAAGCGTTCGAGGAGTTAGAAAAAGCGCTGCAAGTTAACCTTCCCAACACTTTTATAGTTAAAAAATCTGCTCTTGAACAATACCATGATTACGTCGAAAAACTTGAGCAAACAGGAGGTAAATTCCCTGTTGATGCTGACGGTGACCTTGATATCATCAAGCTAGCAAGAAACATTGGCATACCCACCGCAAGATTGAATTCTCCTTCAATTAAAAAGCAATTAGATGATGATATCGAGCGCATTGGAACCAAGCTTGCACAGGGAAAATCGGTTGAAGAGCGTATGGAAGAAAGGCTTATTAAAACTTCGTCCGAATCATCAACATTAAGAAAAGACTTGGCAATTGCCGAGGATAAGATTGTTGGCCTCGAAAAGCTGAACTTGGAATTGCAACGTCAGGTTCGGGAATTACAAAAGGAATCAACAGAGAAAGACGCCGGCTTGGAACACGCTATCGAAACAGGCCGGAGGTTTGCACTATGACATTCTCTGCCGTTGTTGAAGTGACAAGTGTCTACCCTGGATTGATAGGCGGCTGTGTCTTCTGGGGTATATCGCAAGGAAAAAAACGCTCTAGCCCATTCAAGATCAGTTATAAAGTGGGGATCCGCAATCCGTGTGTGGGTGAATTATGGGAAGTGCAAGGCCAAGTGCAACCATACGACCAATATAACCAACAAGTTGTGGTTCACAGTGCAAATTTTCAAGGGCTACCCACAGACAACTACATCGTAAAATTTCTTGGGGTACATCCTAAATTTCGTGGGTTTAGTTTCGGGAAACAGGCCGCAATTAAACTTGTCGAAGATATTGGTGTAGACGAACTAGTTAAACTATTAAATAACGGAGACTGGAAGGCCATTTCCGATGCAAGAATCACCGAAATTAAAGCTCAGCGAATATGTGAAGAATGGCATGATTTAAAAGAAGAGGCAGAATTAGCAACATTCTTATCTGAGTACAAGTTAGATGCACAATTGGCAAGACAAATCATTCAATTGTGCAAATTTGACACGGTGAATCGCTTAAAGCGAAACCCTTATGCCTTAGTGGCTTTGAGCAACAGCAAACCCAAAACTCTATTGACCATTGCTACTGTAGCCAAAGCGCAAGAAATAAAATCTGACGACGATCGGGCATTGATCGGATGTGTTGAATTTGCCTTGTACCAGGAGCTGCACGTTGGTCATACGATTACAGAGTTAAGTATGGCAACAGAATTTATTCAGACTTGTCTCACCATGATCGGCAGTAAAACAACGGCTGAAATCGCCATTAAAGTCGCCTTAGCGGCAAAAGCAATTTGCATCTTAGAAGATGAAGGGACTATTTATCTGCAACCCATCTCTCTAGCTTATATCGAGCAGAGCGTTGAAAATGCGCTGATGTCACTTCATAAAACACCAATAGAAGATGATTTGTTATTAACACACTTCCAGTTACCTGCTCGCATTGAGCAATACAGTATCGAGCATGAAAGAAGGCATGGATGGGGTCTTGTTACGAAACAATGCGAAGCGGTGGAAATGGCGTTAACAAACAGGGTGTCTTTACTGAGCGGATATGGCGGCACGGGCAAAACGGCTGTCCTTAAGGCGATTTATGATATTGCGGCTGAAATGGGGATTACTGTTCATGTTGCAGCTCTTGCAGGTAAAGCGGCTAACAGAGCCAAACAATCCATTGGAGCCGAAGACAAAAACGTCAGCACCATGCATACCATGATTCAATTAATTAAAAAAAAGAGTCGTTTAGGAGTCTCTACTGACTCAGATCCACTTTTAATAATCGATGAGTGTTCCATGGTTGATATATCACTAATATGTTCATTGATTAAATTGTTCAAAGGACAGCCTTTTCGCCTACTTTTGGTGGGTGACGATGCACAACTTCCACCAATTGGCTTCGGTCTATTTTGGCACAAGCTGATTATGTCCAATGCGCCTCATACTCGTTTAACCGAAGTTCATCGCATGCTCGCGGGGTCGTCATTACATCAATGTGCTATGAACATTCGAAATGGTCAACCACATGACTTGCCCGTTTACCAAGGCGAATCGCAAGGCGTTTATTTGTTGCCTGATGTAACTGATTACGCAACGGCAATTATTAAACTTCGCAATACGTTTAATAACTTTATGGTACTGGCAAGTTATGCGTCTAAACAATTTAAATCTTCTACCAGCACATTAAATCCGCAAGTACAGCTGCGGGTTAACCCGTTAGGCGAGGGGGATTTTTTGATGCGATACGGAACAACTGTATTACATAGGGGAGACCCTGTGCTCGCGACTAAAAACGCACATGGACTTGGCATATTCAACGGCATGACGGGAATTGTCGAAAGCATTGAGGCTAATGACGGCAAGGTCATTTGTAACGTTAAGTTTGATGATTACCCTAACGTGACTGAATTATCACAAGAGGATTGCTGGGAGATTGGGCTACAGCTTGCCTACCTCATAACTATTCACAAATCCCAGGGGTCAGAGTATGATAATTGCGCAATATTAATGGATTCACCTTATTTAGAGCGAAGTGGTATTTATACAGCGCTGACGCGCACTAAAAAATTATGTATTTTGATAGGGACTAACGAGCAATACAATAATGCAATTAAACGTGAACCTTCGTACGCAAAGATCAGATCAGGGTTCGCCCCTGTGTTCGAAAGTAGAAAGTAACTGTGGTTTATCAGTGATTATACCTAAATTCTATTTAAAGCATCTTTATATTAATGCTTGAAAGAATCTTATGACGTCATACCGTATCGCAGTTTATTTATACTTGTACGAATGCGCTCAATCCCGCTTTCATCTTTCAAAAGGATTAATGGTGTAACTGAACCTAGGCCTCGATTTTTGGCCTTAAACCAATCTCTCGTGCTTTCTCTTGATCCAAAATAGCTCAACACATAAGAATATATCTCTCTTATTTCTTCCTCTTGCTTGCAGCTTATATTCTCTAAATGTTTGAGTTCACTTTTAGCAATTCCAAATAATTTAGAAATTTCTCTCATAGTGAATTCTGACCTAATCGGCGTGTTGAATACTCTTGAAAAAGCGCCTCGTTTGCGCTTCGGCATTCAATTGCAACTTGGTCAAGCCATATAAAATACTCAGCTAATCTATCCTCAGCCCAAGTTGCTGGTATTCCTGACGCATTTGCACAGGCGTCAGCCAATTTTATTGTTTTTACAGAGCCTGGTGTGGAGCTTAATTTTTCAAGCGCCCTATTGCGTCGATTCGAAAGTGGCTGTGTTTTATCATCCGTCAGCGCCATAACCATGCTCGAAACGCGACTGCCAAAGTTAATTTTCAACTCGGATTCAGTAACTTTTGTATCTTCAATTATGTCATGAAGAACCCCAGCTATAATGATGTCTTCGTCCACAATTTCACCAGTATTCGCAAGTAAATCCATAACTTCAATCAGATGTTCAACGTAGGGGCTGTTATCGCTCTTTCTGCGCTGTTGTGAGTGTGATTTTGAGGCAAATACTAGGGCTTTAGATAATCGGTTGTATGGTTTGCTATTGTATAAAAAAGGATTATTCTCAATGCTATCAACCGATACAGGCACTAATTCAATAAAATAGCCTTCGGAGTCAAATGATTTTTCATCAGCTTCTACCTCGTCGCGATAACGTCCGATGCAGGCTCCGCTGATTTTGTGATTGTAGTTTTGCGACTTCAAACTAATAGTACGATGAAGGTAATCGTTGATGGATGATGGAAGCTCTCGTATGTCATCGTTGCCCAATCCAGCGTAAAACGCTTTGTAAAATGTCATGCTTTCGAACGAATAATAGATACCTTCGCTTAGTAGTTTGTTCCAGACCTTTCTCATAATCGACCCTCGACGCTTATCTATATATTTCTTTCGTGAAAGATACTTTTATACCCCTATCTTCCGTAATTTTACTGTAGGGCACGCCCCCAACTTCTTGTCCACTTATAGCTAGCAGCTTCTCAACAAGGCTATGAATGCCATGTTTTGGATGATTTTTATCTTTGAATTCAGATGTTAAATTTGGAAGAAAAACATTTTGAATTTTGAAAAATTCAAATGTTGACTGATACCCAAGTGTTACAAATTCCTTAGAAAGCATATTTACATATCCAACCATATAGTCGACAAACCACCTCTTGTTAACTACGGACACTTTTGAATCAGGAACTTCAACCCCAGTGTCCCATTCCCGTACTTTTATATGCACTCGCGTGTTATCAAAATAATAATACGCATAAAAGTTCTGTTGGTATGTTGCATTATTAAGCCATGGATTCTTAATGTACTGAGAAGACTCCAGCTCCCAGTCTTTTCTCTGGCACTTTAGTACTTTGAAAGCGGTACAGTCGCTGCAACAAATTAGTCCAACGAAACGTTCTGGCGTGTCTGTTTCTTCATTAAACTCCCATAAAATTTTATCTATTTGGTCGTGTGCAACAGCGTGCATTTTTTTGTCTACTACAAAAGCCAGAAGCGAGTCAGGAAGGTGGATTGAAGGATTATATACGCTTTCGAGTTCGGTTCGATACTTGTCTACTAGTCTCCAAAATTTTTCAATGATAGATTTTTCAAGAAAATACAAAGGTATCAGAGATGAAGTAGGTTCGAATGGTTTTCCACACTTATTTCTCAGTTGCTGCCAATTATGACAACCATTCATGTGCGCTACGATGCTACAAGCAGTACCTCGCTTAAGACCTAGATTTTTTTGTACTTTTGTTGCGTGTAATTTGTGAACTGATAGAGGTGGGCAAATTTGGGCTAAAGTCATTTGATAATATCTCCTGTCTTGCCGCCCAAATTCGCAAGATTAGTGTTATCAAATGCTGTTAGTAAGAATAACTTTACAAGACAGTGCGGTGCATTAGCTTTATCTTCGGGCTGAAAGGTCTCGCAAAACCAAGAGAAAAATTAGCCTGTCGGTGAATTAAAGTCAACCGTAATTTCGTCGCATCAGATCAAAGCCGTAGTGGTTACTTGGCATAATTTTTTGCTAATGTCGCTTATCCCACATTAGCGAGACTATATTTTCCAGCTCATGATCTGCTAACTTTAGGCACAATCTAAGTACATAAAGCGAGTAATAAACCACCTCTAGCAAAGCCTTACATCAAGCTGTTGAAAAAAACAGCAATAAAATATCCTTAAAAAAATAAGTGTTTAAGCGTTAGCTTAGCAAGTAACATTAACCTAATTATCATAAGTTTATGTTAGCCGTATGATTTGCGAGCTAGTACAAAAGGGATTCATCATGCTAACAGGTAAAATTCGTAATCAAGTTGACCAAGTTTGGACTATGTTCTGGACCGGCGGTGTCGCCAACCCAATATCCGTAATTGAGCAAATATCTTACTTACTTTTTATTCGTCGTTTAGATGAACTTCAAAAAACCGCAGAGCGCCGCAGTCAAGCAACCGGCTTACCAATTAATAATCCAACCTTTTCAGAAGACGAGCAAGCACTTCGTTGGAGTAGTTTTAAAGATAAAGATCCTGACGTAATGATGGATATTGTGCAAAACCAAGTGTTCCCTAAAATTAAATCCTTACAGAATGAAGGTAGCTTTGCTGAGCACATGAAAGACGCTATTTTCATGATCCCGTCAGCTAAGTTACTCGACCAAGTCGTGCAGTTATTGAATGCCATTAACATGGACGACAAAGACACCAAAGGCGACTTATACGAGTACTTACTAAGTAAATTGCAACAATCAGGGGTTAATGGTCAGTTTCGTACCCCACGTAATATTATTCAAATGATGGTTGAGTTAATGCAACCGAAAGTGGACGACACTATATGCGACCCGTCATCGGGGACTTGTGGATTTTTAATGGCGGCGGTTGAATACGTTGAAGAGCATCATGCAAAAGAAGTGAACAAACCAAACAACCGTAAACACTTTAATAATGAAATGTTTACTGGCTTTGATTTTGACAAACACATGTTACGCATTGGCGCGATGAACATGTTATTGCATGGTATAGAAAACCCAAGCGTGCATTACCGAGATAGCCTGCAAGACCAAGGCGATGCCAATATTTCAGAAGCCTATAGCCTAATTTTAGCCAATCCGCCGTTTAAAGGTTCGGTAGACTTTGACATTGTCGCGCCAGATTTACTGCGAGCTTTAGGTAAAAACCCCATTGTTAAAAAAGCCGCACCTAAATTTAAAACCGAAATTGATGAAGACGGCAATGAAGTTCAAGTAGAAGTCAAAGCTAAAAAAGCCACGGAAAAATCTGAACTGCTGTTTTTAGCGTTAATTCTACGCATGCTTAAAGTGGGTGGCCGTGCTGCGGTAATTATTCCAGACGGAGTATTATTTGGCTCAACCAAAGCGCACAAATCTATTCGTGAAAAAATCGTGAAAGAACAAAAGCTAGAAGCAGTGATTTCACTGCCTTCAGGGGTATTTAAACCTTACGCTGGGGTAAGTACTGCCATCCTTATTTTCACTAAAACCAACAGCGGCGGCACCGATAACGTATGGTTTTACGATATGTTAGCTGATGGTTTTTCACTAGATGATAAGCGTGCCAAGCTTTATAAAGATCACGAAACACCAACACACGAGCAAAATAATATTGCGGACATTCTCAGCCGTTTTGAAACGTTAACCAATCATGACAACACGCCAAATATTCACAGCCCAGAATATACCCGCCAAAAAACCGAACAAAGCTTTATCGTGCCAGTGAAAGATATTATCAGTAATGATTTTGACTTAAGTCTCAATCGCTACAAAGTAGCGGTGTACGAAGAAGTCCACTACGATGCTCCACAAGACATTCTTCAACGTATTATGACCCTGCAAAATAAAATGGCGAAAGGTGTGGTTGAGTTGGAGGCGTTGCTTTGAGTCAAGTTAAAACCTTAGGTCAAATTGCGGATGTAAATGGACTTATGACTGATGGTGATTGGGTTGAAAGCAAGGATCAAGACGCCAACGGAACAGTGCGCCTACTTCAACTTGCTGATGTTGGTGTATGTAATTTTACAAATAAATCCTCGAGATTTATGACAGAAGAGAGAGCTATCGAGCTAAAATGTACTTTTTTAGAAGAAGGAGATATTTTAATTGCGAGAATGCCTGACCCAATTGGTAGGGCTTGTATCTTTCCAGGCTATGAAAAAAAGTGTGTGACGGTTGTTGATGTTTGCGTGTTGCGTGTCGATCCGAAAGAATTCGATAATCGCTGGTTGATGTACATGATTAACTCTAGCGAGTTTAACCATCAAATTCTTGAGTTTGTTTCAGGTACGACTCGTCAACGAATTGCAAGAAAGAAATTAGAAGCGCTAGGGCTTAAATGCCCTTCACTCCAAACACAAAAGAGTATCGCGGTGGTATTAGACAAAGCCAACCAACTGCGTAAAGACTGCCATCAAATGGAGCAAGAACTAAGCAGCCTCGCCCAGTCTGTGTTTATTGATATGTTTGGCGACCCTTTGACGAATCCTAAAGGTTTTAGTATTCGAACACTCAAAGAGTTTTATGATTCCGATAAGACCGGCACTAAATGTGGACCTTTTGGATCTGCATTAAAAAAAGAAGAGTTTGTAGACTTTGGTGTACCTGTCTGGAATATGAGTAATATTTCACTGACAGGTGAGTTTATTGATAGCCCAACATTATGGATTACGGAAGATAAATACAATGATTTACAAGCTTATAACGTACTTCAGGGGGATGTCATCATATCTCGTGCTGGAACAGTTGGGAAAATGGGGGTTATAGACACGAAATTTGAAAAATCTCTTATTAGTACAAACCTTATTAGGGTTAGGTTTGGAAAAGAGCTTTTGCCATTGTATTTTGTGAGCCTGATGACTTATTGTAAAACTCGGCTGAAACGCTTAAAGGTTGGAGATGATGGTTCTTTTTCACATATGAATACCGGAATTTTAGATAATTTGGAGTTCCCATACCCTCCAATGGAAGTGCAATTGAAGTATATGAAATTTAGAGAAAGTCTTAACCACCAATTTAGTTGTTTGAATGAGATAAATCGTCTTCAAGAGTCTAATTTCAACTCTCTTATGCAAAAAGCTTTTAAAGGCGAATTGAATTTGTAGTAAAAACAATATTGATGGAAAAAGGATGTCTAATGTCAGAGTCGGTTAATCAATCAAGTAGTATTCAAACAAGTAACTTTGTTTTTTTCGAGGTCGCCCTGAATACGCAAAGCGTATTAGTTGACGTGTTTTCAACTCGTTGTGCTGAAATTCAAACTCGGGCTCAAAATGCTGAAAGCAACATTAAAATCGATCCACGTATCGCAGGTTTTTATGCCCGTAATGCTTTGGAGTTAATGGTTGATACCGTATTTGACATAGACAAGTGGTTAACCCGACCACGCCATGACGCCACTTTAATGTCTCTGATTCATGACAAAGACTTTAAACAAAACCTTACTAGTAACTTATTCCCTAAACTTAAACTAATTATTAAAGTCGGTAACGAAGCGGTACACAGCAAAACCAGCATACCCCAACGTGATGCTTTACAAGCCGTTAAAGAGTTACATCATGTGTTGTATTGGTTTGTTCGTACCTACACACCAAGCCTTGACCGCGGTCAGTTTATGGTACAGCCCTTTGATGTAAGTATAATTTCGCAAAAAGTAGCCATTGATTCTAATCTAGTCACCAAAGCGGTTAGCAGCATAAAACGTGTTAAAGAATTAGAAACACAACTGGCCGAAAGCGATAAAATTAAGCGTGACGAATACTTAAATACCATTCAAGAAAATCAGCAACTTAAAGCCGATAACCAAGCATTATTAACACAAATAGAACAAGCCAAACGAGCCGCCTATGAACAGGCAGACCCACATAACTACAATGAAGTAGAAACCCGTGATTATTTAATAGATAGCCTTTTATATGAAGCTGGCTGGGAGCTTAAAAATAAACGCGATAGAGAATACCCGGTAACAGGTATGCCAATATCTACCGCTAACCCAAAAGGTAATGGTTTTGTTGATTACGTATTATGGGGAGATGATGGAACGGCACTGGCCGTGGTTGAAGCAAAAAAAACCACCTTAAACCCTGAAAATGGGCAACAACAAGCCAAGCTATATGCCGATTGTTTAGAAAAAGAGTGTGGTGTTCGCCCTGTTATTTTCTTTACAAATGGTTATGAAACGCGACTTTGGGATGATTTTCAATCTAACGAACAAGCGGTACACGGCGGTTATGCTCCAAGAGCCGTACAAGGGTTTTATTCTAGATCAGAACTTGAGTTGCTAATAAAACGACGACACGACAGAGGCACGTTTTTTAGTGATGGTGTGTGGAACAAGAAGAGCTTTACCGCTGAAATAAGTAACGAGATTACTAACCGATATTACCAAAAGGCCGCCATTACCCATATTTTAGATGACTTTGAGAATGATCATCAGCGTAAAGCATTATTGGTAATGGCAACGGGTACTGGTAAAACTCGTACCGTGATTAGCTTAGTTGATTTGTTACTAAAAAATGATTGGATTAAAAACGTATTGTTCTTGGCTGATCGCAACGCGCTATTAACCCAAGCCAAAAAGAACTTTGTTAAATTATTGCCGCGTATCAGTTGCTCGGTTTTAGACTCTAGCCAAAGCAAAGATAACATTGCCAGCAGGTTGTATTTTTCTACCTATCCGACCATGAAAAACCTATTGGATAGAGCCGCAGACGAACGCCCTTTTGGTGTAGGACATTTTGACCTTGTTATTGTAGATGAGGCACATCGCTCGGTTTATTCAAAATACCGTCAAATATTCGAGTATTTTGATGGCTACCTTGTAGGGCTTACTGCCACGCCAAAAGAAGAAGTAGAGAAAGATACCTACGGCATTTTTGCTTTACAAAAAGGCATGCCTACATACGCCTATGAAGAGGCCAGTGCTTATGATGAAAAATACCTTGTTCCTCCCACTAAAATATCGGTAGCAACAAAATTTATTCGAGAAGGCATTAAATACAAGGAGCTTTCGGAGGAAGAACAAAAGGAGTGGGAAAATAAAGCTGAACTTGAAGATAGAGAAGAAGTACTTCCTTCTGAAGTAAATAAGTTTTTATTCAATGAAGATACCGCCGAGAAGATGTTTGCTCAGTTAATGAGTAAAGATGAACATGGTGGTATTCATGTAGAAGGTGGTGACGTAATAGGTAAAACCATCGTTTTTGCTGCGAATAACGACCATGCGTTATTTTTAGAAAAAGTGTTCAACAAGAGTTATCAAAAATGGGCAGGTAAGTTAGCCCGCGTTATAACCTTTAAAGAAACCTACGCACAAAGTTTAATTGATGAATTCAGTGGTGATGAAAATAATAGAAAGGACTTTGATCCCAAAAACCCGACCTGCCGAATTGCGATTTCGGTAGATATGTTAGACACAGGTATTGATGTACCTGAAGTGGTTAATCTTGTATTTTTCAAAGTGATTCGCTCTAAAGTTAAGTTCACTCAAATGATTGGCCGTGGCACGCGTTTATGTAAGGACTTATTCGGTCCTGGAGATAATAAAACTACTTTTAAGGTTTTCGATTATTGTCAAAACTTTGAGTATTTTGATGCCAATCCTAAAGGCGTTTCGGTAGGAGGTTCAACCCCTATTAGCCAGCAAGTTTTTGAAAAACGAGTGAAGTTAAGCACGCTTTTAAATCATTGCTTAGATGATGAGAAATTTATGGCAGAGCAGCCTGAGTATTGTGAACGGCTAAGTGAGTTAAATAATTATCAACTTGATATGCTTCATCATTTAGTTGGCGGAATGAATTTAGACAACTTTATTGTTAGGCCTAAACGCCAATCCGTTGAGCCGTTTTTAGAAAGAGATCATTGGAACAATATTGACGATAGTAAGTTTACCGAGCTAGAAAGTCATATTTCTGATTTACCCACAGAAGCAGAACCCTTTAATGCTGATGAGCAATTAAATAACCTGTCTAATCGTTTTGACAATATTATTCTAACCATGCAATTGGCTATACTTGAAAAAGGCATGATACCCGAGCCAAACCGTATTCGAGTGATGGAGTTTGCTCAACTGTTAGAGGCTAAATCAACCATACCAGCGATACAGGCGCAGCTAGAGCTTATTCAAGACATTCAAACCATAGAGTTTTGGCAAGATATAAACTTAGTGATGTTAGAAGATGTGAGAAAGCGTTTACGAAATTTAATGTTTGCCTTAGACAAAGACAAAAAAGAGGTGGTTTACACCAATTTTGAAGACGAAGTGCAAGGTGTGACGAATGTAACGGGAATATTTAGCAATCCCACGGTAGATTTAGCGCAATACCGTAAAAAAATTGAGCTTTACATTCAAGATCACCAAGACCAATTAACCATTCAAAAGCTTAAACGTAATAAAGCGATTACCCAAGCTGATTTAGACGTGCTAGATGGCCTTCTCCTTGATGCAAGTGGCATGGCTGATATAAACACCTATCGTGAAAAAATCCTTAAAGAAAAACCGCTGGGGGCGTTTATTCGTGAATTAGTGGGTCTTGATCTGAATGCAGCAAAAGAAGCTTTTAGCGACTTTTTAGATGAAGGCGTTTACAACACAGACCAAATTCAGTTTGTTAACCAAGTGATTAATTATCTGGTTGATAATGGCGTGCTAGATATGGCACAAATATTTGAACCGCCATTTACTGACCAGCACGGTGAGAGTGCATACGGATTCTTTGATGAGAGCACGGTAGTAGAATTGTTTGGTGCCATTCGTAAAGTGAATGCTAATACCGAGGTTGAAGACTCGCAGAGTGCTTAAATTTATAGGTTTATCGATAAATGAAAATTCAAATAATTTCTACGAGTGCTTATCCTCCCAAAATAGGAATACTATATGCCTCCTATTGGTTGATAATTGGAACTAAATTTGACGATTGATAATCTAAATCAATACCGTTTTTCTGGTTTATCACTTTTATAGACTTCGCATTATCTTATTGCCATGTAGAGAACTGATAGCAGTGGAGACAATACTGCAATCCATTGGATAAATGTTAGCATTTTTTTTACCGAACTCTTTCTATTATCTAGTTGTGAAAGTATCCCTGTAATTTTTTTTCTAGTTTCAGATTCGTCGCTCTGCGTCTGAGCACTAAGTCTTTCCATTAAATTACTATACTCGGTCTCAATAGCATTTAAGCTATTTTTATGGCTTTGGGAAAGAAGCCACACTAATATACTTACTATAGTTATGACTGTAATCATTGCTATATGTTGATATCGAGCAGAATTTATAGCAGTTTGGACTACTGTTTCTGACATTTTGAATATTTGAGGATCAACAGATTCCATCCGCGTAATAGCAAATAATAAAGAGGCAGGTATTGCTAGCGCCTTTGTTGTAGCATCGCTCAAGGATTCGTTCATTTTGGAAATATACTCACGGTATCTTTCTTCGTACTCTTTTCTGAGATCATCGAAAGAAAAGCTCGCAACAAACAGTCGATAGCTCTGTTCAAATGTAATAAAAAATTCAGGTAACATTGATAACAATTTAGTAAATCGCTGATTAGTTTTTTCACTCCCCAATAGTTTTACTAGGGTTTCCTGAATGATGTATATTTTTTGTTGTCGATGTTCATCACTGTCCATTATTTCAAGAAATATCTTATGGCCATCTAAGTCACAAAGCTCAGCATAATCGGCATTATATTCCACGGTAAACTCTAGTTTTCCTCGATGTAGAAAATACCACTGATGACCAACATCACTGTGATCCTTGGTATTGCTAAGTACCTGTAAAATTTGAGTAAGTTCGAAATATTTATCTGTCCATTCTATATTGTTATTACCATTTTTCTGCTGAATTTCATTCGAGAGATCCAACAGCATAAATTGTTCAGGTGGATAAATTAAATGAGTTTTAGAGTCTAATAAACTGTTTGGGTTTTTAAATACTTGATCGACTAAATAATCAATTTCAATAGTAACCATTTTGCCAGCTAGGCTTTCTTTATTTGAACTTAAGGAGAATGGTTGGGAATCATAATTAACTATACCGTTATAAATACCCTTAGTTTCAGCATTTAGCAGCTTTGATGCCACATCGTCAGTCAAAGTCAGGCCGCCGGTAGCTGAATCTTCAGATAATTTAGGTTCAAGCAGTAATTCATACAGTTCTTTGAATAACATTAAGTCACTCATGATTAGCACTATTTCGTCGGATTAAGTGTGTTAAGTTCTGAAAGCAACTCAGGGGGAATTTTGGTAATAACAAGCATTCTTTTTTCCCTATCAAATAGTATGTCGTTATCAAGTGCTTTCCTTAAGAAACTAATATTGAGGTTTTTAGATGAGCCAGAAAAGCGTTTAAACTTGGATAAAGTCCTATTATGAATCCCGAACTGTTCATTCAGGCTGAATGGTTCATTTTGAGCCAAAATGAGAAATTCTTCTGGGGCTTCAGGGAAAATCTTATTGCTCAATGAACTCAATTTAATCTGACCTTCATCGTTTAGGTTTTCTTTTGCCCGGCAATAATCAGCAGCTTCTTCTAGTACTTGATTCATTCGTTCACTGTCATAAGACTTAGTTTGACAGTGTTTCTCTATTGCATTTATGAGCTTAGCAGTATCTTCTTTCTGTTCTGTATATTCATTACACCCAATAAAATCTGTAAAAAACTGTCTCAGATCGCTAGTTGATTTACCTAACCTAAACTTAATGTATCGGCTATTTAGTTTTTCAGGATTACTCCAAATTGATAAATTTATACGTGCGGCAAGGTGAAGAGTGCTCAGGTCTAGCTGGTCAACCTCTTCAAGCGCAAGTTGTTCGTCCAATTTGATACCTTGTGTTTTATGCAGCATCACCACAGCTAAAAAGTGTGAGTTATTTACAGTGTAATGATAAAATAATAAGTAGCCTGGCTTAGCTGTTTTTGCTTTACCCCAGTGATAATAGGTAAAGTTTTCGGTACATTTCTGAGTAAAATCAACAAAGCCTTTCATTTCTTGCTCGTTGTAGCTTTCCATTAATTTGACGTGAAATAATGTTGGGGCAACAGCTGGTTCACCAGATTCTGGGCGTTTTTCTGAAGTAAAAAGTCCTGATGCCAGTGATGTTTCTTCAAACAATTTAGCTAACTTTAAAACAACTGCTGCTGACAACTTGCTAGGATTATTCTCTTTGTCTCTAAGGAGCTTATCGGGGATTTTACTTTTTTCATCTCCATTCCAAAATACCTCATGAACAATAAAGTTATGAATTTTATATGGATTTTCATTTTTCTCTTCCTTGGGCATAAAAGGATTCCCTAAATTGCCAATGATGAAAAGTCTTCCAAGTAAAGAAAAACTAAATTGGAGTCTATTTTTACCACGGTACCAATATTTTTAGCAATATTGTAATTAAAAATCTTCATATTGAACTGAGACTTTAAAAAGACAGTTGTCACTAATCGGTTGTTGGTTTAGAGGTTTAGGGAGTGGACAATGATATGACACCCCTTATTGAAATTAATTTGACTAAGTCAGGATGTCAAAATAATCAAAACTATTGATAGGATTAAGTAAAAACACAAAAGCACCCATAGGGTGCTTTTGCTTTCATCTAATCAGGGTCTTTCTGTCATAAAGACATATCACGCACTTGGGCGATAACCTATAAAGGCGACATCAACGCTCTCATTAAGATACCTGTTCGTACGCTGATGTCGAAAGTATATCAATATCTATGAGTATTTACTTAATGTTTCCGTTTAAAAGAAGTTACTGTCATAATTAAAATCATGATTGAAAAATTTTTATCTAAACCAAAAATTTCACTTCTACTGTGCGGTTTTAAAAATGCACAGTCAGAAAGCTGGCTTTATACTCACCCACCTAGCCTAAGTGTGCAAAATTGTGGGGGCATAAAGGGGTTAGGTATTCCTTTCAATATTGCTAGCTATGCTTTACTTACCATGATGATCGCCCAAGTGTGTGACCTTGAGCCAGGTGATTTCATCCTGACCTTAGGTGATGCGCATTTATATAGTAATCATCTAGAGCAAGTTGACCTGCAGTTAAGCCGAGAGCCTTTCGCGCCGCCCGTTATGGAATTAAACAAAAGCGTGAAAGACATTTTTGATTTTTCATTTGAGGACTTTACGCTTAAAGGCTATCATTCTCATCCCCATATCAAAGCACCCGTCGCAATATAAGGAGGTTTTGTGTCTACACCTATTCTTATATGTGATGATTCAGGTTTTGCACGACGCCAAATGGCACGCAGTATCCCAGATAGTTGGGAGGTTGAGATTTCATTTGCCGGTAATGGACAAGAAGCCCTTGAGGTTATCCGTGCTGGTAAAGGTGATGTGGTCTTTCTTGACTTGAATATGCCTGTTATGGATGGCTATGAAACCATGGAGGCCATTCGTAAGGAAGACTTACCTTGCTTGGTTATCGTGGTATCAGGAGACGTACAAGCGCAAGCGCGAGAACGAATGCTAGCCTTAGGTGCCATCGATTTCATTCGTAAACCAATTGATAACGAAAAGCTCACCAATATTTTATCCTCCTACGGCATTTATAGTGGTGTTTCTACTGCAGTACAGCGAGAAGCCGTTGCAAGAGACACCGATGCATCGTCATTGGAAGACAAGCTAGATGCGTACCGTGAAATGGTGAATATTGCTATGGGGCGAGCCGGTGAAAGCCTAGCGCAGCTTATGGGCGAGTTTGTCGACCTGCCTATTCCCAATGTCAATTTGCTAGAAAGTAATGAACTGTCGATGGCCATAGCCGAGATAAATCGCAACGACTGTGTGTCGGCAGTATCGAAAGGTTTTGTCAGTGCGGGAATTCGCGGTGAAGCGCTGGTTATTTTCAATGATATTAACTCACAAAACATTGTTGAGTTATTAAAATACGATGCCCATCAATCTACTGGCAGCCTAGAGCTTGAAGCGTTAATGGATGTGTCGAACATTTTAATCGGCGCATGCCTAAATGGACTGTCTGAACAATTAAACGTGTCGTTTAGCCATACGCTTCCTGTATTGCTCGGTCGTCATCAGGGGCTAGCTGCGTTACTAAACGACAATGTTAAGAAGTGGGGCAAAGTCATGGCAATCGAGATTGGTTACGCTATTAAAGCCAGAGATATTGCATTCGACTTGTTACTGCTGTTTCCCGATGAAGCGATGAACCATATTTATGGTCGTTTAGTGGATGTAGACAAGGAAGCTTCATAATGATTTCACTCACCCAAAACGGAAATTTGCCTGCTGAACTGCTCGACTCTATCGAAGTAGGTATTGTCGTGTTAGATAGAGATTTCAATGTAGAGGAGTGGAATAAATTCATGGAAAACCACTCTTCCATTCCACCGCACGATATTAAAGGCACCTCGTTGTTTAACCATTTTTCAGAAATAGATGAAAAATGGTTAAGGCTTAAATCAGGTCCGGTCTTCAACTTAAAAAGTCCTGTATTTATTATTTGGGAACAGCGCCAATATTTATTTAAATTTGGCGGCAATAGGCCCATTACTTGCCAAGCCAGTTACATGTATCAGAACGTGACCATGTTTCCCTTAATTTCTGAAACCGGTGAGGTTGAGAGGTTCTGTATCGTAGTTTATGACGTAACAGACCAAGCACTCAGCAAAATTGGTATGGAAAGGCTGAATGAAGAGCTGAAAACAGCCAGTCGAATTGATGGCTTAACAGGGCTATTTAATCGTCGATACTGGCAGGAGCGTTTTGAGCAATCTTATAAGTTAGCGAAGCGCCAAGATAAGGCGAGTACCGCAATGATGTTAGATATCGATCACTTTAAAAAAGTGAACGATACTTATGGTCACCAAGCTGGCGATAAAGTTATTCAAATGCTTTCTGCCCTTATTAAGCGCTGTGTCCGAGAAACCGATTTAGCTGGCCGTTATGGCGGCGAAGAATTTGCCGTTATTCTCACCGATTCCTCCGTTGAAAAAGCCGTCATAGTCGCTGAGCGTATTCGTCGTTTGGCCGAGCGTTTGGTGGTAGAGCATGATGGTGAAGAAATTACCTTTACAGTGAGTTTAGGCTTAGCTGAATTCGACCCTCACAGTAAAAGCTCTATGGCTTGGCTTGAGAAAGCCGATCAGGCGCTTTACGAAGCTAAAGAAAGTGGTCGAAACAAATACTGTATTAGCGCGCTGGCCGGAGCGTAACGCTGCTATTTACATCGTCGTTTTCGGTAGTATAAAACAGAGTTGGTGGTGCGCTTATTACACACCAACTCTGCGTCTACGCTCTATAACTTTAGCAGCGTCAATCCAAGCGTATTTTTCAATTCTTGAAAGGTTACAGGCTTGACCAAGTGGTAGCGAATACCTGCAAGCTCAGAGGCCTTTCTATCGTCTTTATGTGCGTTAGCCGTAATAGCAATTATAGGAATGTTCGGCTTCTTCTCTTTAATAATTTTTGCCACTTCTAAACCGCTTATATCAGGTAAATTAATATCTAACAAAATAGAGTCGTAGGACTCTTCACTCGCTAGCATGATGGCGTCATTACCATTGGTTACTGTCTTAGGTGAGTGACCCATGCATATCAGCATATTTTCAAGCATCTGTGCATTGATAGGCTCATCTTCTACCACCAGTATCTTGGCATGACTCACCGATTGATAGGCGGATTTATTCGGATGTGCTAAGTGATGAAGCGTATCTACAATACGGTTTTTATCAACTGGCTTAACAAAAGATTGCCATATTTCAAGCTTACTGTTTGCAATAACATTGGCAATATCTGGTGTCGCCGACAACACCACAATAGGTGGCGTACGCTTTCCGTAAATAGCATGAAGTGTTCGAGTAAGCTCTAAGCCATCGATACCCGGCATGTAAAGGTCAGCGAAAATGGCGGTGTATTGAAGTAACTCATCATGCAGACTTAGTAGGTCTGAACCTGAAGCAAAACAACGCGCGGAAAATCCTTCGCCCGTAATAATGTTTTGAATATGCAGTCGAGAAATTTCTAAATCATCAACGATAGCGAAGCGCGCATTGCTAGTGTTCGTTTTGGATGTTTCGATATCAGGTAAAGGCGTAATGGGAATAGTGGCAACAAACTCAGTGCCAATGCCTTCTTGGCTAGTAAAGGAAAGGCTGCCACCGAGTTGATTAATGCTTTTTTGTACCACGGTGAGCCCAATGCCAGCACCGGGAAACCGATGATCTAGCGGCTGTTCGCCACGGAAAAAGCGTTCAAAAATTTTAGGTTTTATGTCATCTGCAATACCTAGTCCTGAGTCTTTAACTTTTATGACTAAAAATATTTTTTTGTTTTTCACCAAAGTTGTGACATCTACGTGGATAATGCCATTGGGTGTAAACTTAACGGCATTGTCTAACGTGTTGCGGATGACTTTAGATAAGTTTGTGGCATCCCCTTCAATAAAGTGCGGTACGCTATGGTTGCAATGCATCGTGAATTCGACTTTTTTCCCTCTAACCTGAACGGAGTAAGGGGCAATGCATTCGTCGAGCAAGCTGATGAGGTCAACACGACCGATGTGTTTATCTTGTTCGCTGCCAATCGACAAGATATCCAGCAAGTTGTTGGTTAAATTCAATAGCCGATAGCATGATTGCTCAGCTTGTTGAATAAGCTTTCCTTGCTGCTGTTTCATGTTAGGAATAAGTTCTAGTGCAGTAATGATGGCACTAATTGGTCCTCTAAACTCGTGGCTCATTAAGTTTAGGAAGTCGCGCTTTTCATTCTCAAGTAAGGCTTCAGATTCTCGATATTTCGAAGAGATATGCGCTTCTTTCTTAAGTAGGCGAGTTCTATTTTGGTTGATTTTTGAGAAAACAAATAGCCACAGCGCCATAAGAGAAAGTGCTAACAAGGCGGTAATCACGAACAAGCTTACCTTGAGGTTCTGAGCACTGTGACTCAACCGATTCAAGGTGATTTGTTCTTGAAGCCGAATATCTCTAATGAGTGGCGAAAGCTGAAGCGGGGGGGATAGATAACCCGCTACTTCACTAGGGGGTAAACCAACAATAGTACGGAGCAAATAAAAAGTGACTTTCACCTGCTCGGGAAGTGAAAGTGAAGTGCTCATTTGTTGTTCGCTGATATAGGCATCTAAACTGAGTGCTTGGGTATTAAAGTCATCGAAATGCGCATCGTCAATTAAAAAAGCATGTTGAAAGTGATACTTTGCTTCAACGACAAGGGGCATTAATTCCCTCTGAATAGTGGCTATTTCATCTGAAGGTTGTGGCTTAGTAAGTGTCTCAATATGGTTTTCTATTTCAATGAGTGCATGATGCAGTGAGTTGCTCGCACTTAGCGATTGCGACAACGTATAGTGGGTGTGTAAAAAGTGGTATAGGTAGGCGAAAAAACACAATATAACTACGGCAAACCCTGTAGCGATGTATAAATTCCAATGCGTTGCTTCGTTAAACGGTACTTCATTCTTGCTCATAGCGACTCCATGCTACTACGCCTACTATTGGTCTTTTCTTGATTTTCTCTTAGACGTTACTAGCTTTCCACTTAGCCATAGGGCTTTCGCCAAACCCACTACTACTACGTTTTAATCGGCTACATTGAAGCCAAGTGAAAGCTTATCGTATGGCTAATTTAGGCCATCCTTTTACGAACTCATTCCTCATTATTGCTTATATGCACAGTAGTTTAACTTTAGATGGGAAATGAGTTATTGCAACCTTATTACTCAGAAGTTTTAGATTTTTCTAAATGAGTGATCTTATGTCGAATATTGTGTAAGAACAGCAAGCTGGGAATAACCATAAGTGCTGTAATAACAAAGAACTGGCTCCAATTACCGTCAAGGAAATCAACCACGAAACCACTACTGGATGCTACTAAGGTTCTTCCCGCTACACTTAGCGATGCCATAAGGGCGTATTGGGTGGCACTGAAAGCGCGATTACACAACAGGGAAATAAAAGCGACCATGGCCACGGTGCTCCAAGCAGCCGTAAAGCCGTCGATAATGACCGCAGCGGCCAGAAGGGTAACATCAGGCCCGGTAGTGGCAATAAGCGAGAACATAAGGTTGGAAGCCGCCATAGCAATGCCGGCAGTCATTAGGCCCTTGTAAATACCATAGCGAATATTGACCAACCCACCTATCAGAGAAAAGATAATGGTTACCCACCAGTTGAGCAGCTTTGAGTAAGTGCCGATATCGCTATTTGAAAAACCAATTTCTTTGTAAAAAACGATACTCATTCTTCCTAAGAAAGCTTCCCCAATTTTAAACAAGAATATAAACAGTAAAAACGACAAAGCGAGTTTTACGCCATTGCGTGAGAAAAACTCAGAAAAGGGGGCCACTAAGGTTTGTTTAAACCAAAGCGCTATTTTAGAAGGCGTTGCGCCTGTATTGCTGTGTGCTGGGTTCCCCGTTGCTTGGCTACGCAATAGGTCCCGATCTATGTCTGGCTCTTTAGCAAACACAGTAGTGACCATAAGCACAAGCATAAAAAGGGCGAGTAAACCGTAAATATCAGGCCAATACCAGCTGCTGTTGTCTGCAATAAAAAACGGGATGGCCCCAAGTCCACCATAACCCGTCCACCATCCTGCGGTGGCAACGGAAGAGGCAGCAGATAAACCGTCATTGTCATTTTCTTCAATAACATCAATTCGATAACCATCTATCGCAATGTCTTGAGTAGAAGAAAAAATGGCGATGAGCAAACCCACCAATGCCAAATAAAATAAGTGACTATTGGCCGATAACTGTGTCATCAACGCACAACACAGGGCTATGCCACCTTGCATGATGAAAATCCAGCCTCGACGCTGGCCAAGAAAGCGAGGTTTTACGCGGTCAATTAAAGGAGACCAAAGAAAATTGAATGAATAGACCGCAAAGATAGCACCAAACAAGCCAATGGCTGACCGAGATAGGCCTTCATCTTTTAACCAAGCAGATAGCACTGAACCAATCATAATCCATGGAAAACCACTGGTAATGCCAAATAGAAAAATACTGAGGTAACGTCGGTCGTGATAAGTTTTGAGAGAGTCTAACAATTGCGTTCCATGGCCAAAGCGTGATCCATTCGTATTGAGCCATGATCACGCTTGAGTTTCAATGAAAACGAGCAATAAAGGGTTGAATCACTGATAAATTAACGAATAAAGAAAGCCGCTAGGGGCGGATACCTACACAGTCGATGGGGCAGTGCCCTTTGCCTTCTAGGAACAATACACAATTCATTAACTCATCGACGAGGTATTTATCTGAACGTAACTTATCTTCTTGCCAAAAATGGACTTGATGAAGCAAATGCCAAAACACCCGCTCCTTATAAGTATAAGGTTGGGTAAATGTGTATTCTATCTGGCCCCACTCTTCCATGCTATCCCAAAAGAATAGCTCTATCTCCTCGATAGGAAGCTCTCCTTGCCAAAATGACCTCAGATAAAAACACAGCTGCTTGGCCTTTTTGTTTACGAATGTTTGAACAGTCATAGACACACAGCCGCCGTTATTAAAGATTAAAATGAATTATAGTTCAGAACACTCAGTGATACCTTGTGAAACATAAGGCACATGAGATAGATTATCTGTTTTGAGCTGTAAATTAGACTAGTTGGTTTAGATTCTAATTACCAGCCTAAATGTTGAGTCCATCCAAGAACGCTGCCAGCAATTAACTGAATTTTAGCGCTATTTTCATTGTCCATTAGACCAAAGGTTGAATTATGGGTTGAGAGTGACTGTTGTCTGTAGTGGAGTTTGAGGGAGGTGATGGCAAGTTGTTTTCGTTTCGTTTCTGTTTGCGACGCCCATGTATTGGTGTCGTTAATAGATAAATCTAATACCGGAAATTCTGTTCCGGCAATAAATTCAGGTACACCGCGATTAATGTCGGCATTCGGCCAAAAGGGGGTGATGGCGACTAAAGTGTCTGGTGAGGGAATAATGCCTTTAGAACCTAAATCCAGCAATTGTGCAGCCTGCATACCATAAGCAATGTTCATTCTAAACCCTTGATGACTTTCAAGGTGCGTATTAAGCGCATTGATTAAGATGGTTAAATGCTGACTGGACGATACGTAACTTTGTCGCTGAAGTCGACTGTCACTTTTCGGGTGAATGGCTTCATCAACGGGAAGGTCAGGCTCTTCTTCTAGCGTGAATGAAACTGGGCTAACCACAGCATGCCAACCTTTTTCATTCAGTAAACTGGCTAAGTGACGTGCATCCCCTATGGAAAGACCGCTAGGCGAGGCATCAGCTAAAATAATGGCGGCGCCGCGTGAAATAGGTAATGCTGAGGGGCTCTCAAATATAGGCACGCGGATTTCCCCAGCCATTACATAAGTAATGTCATCGGGTAAAAAAGCGTGGGTAATATCCTCATACAAGCTTTGGGCTTGCGCACCAGGCGCAAAATATCCCATCAAAAACATAAAGCTAAAGCTGCAACCCACCACGAGAAAGCGAAATAAACGTAACATGGCGTACCAATAAAGCACTCAACAGTTTTATTATCGGCTAAAGCTTTGAAAACTTCAGTTCGAACCAATAGTATTTTTTAGCACTTGGTTAATCAACCGCTTAAATGATAAAAGCTGAAACAGGTAGCTAAGAAGCGCCCCAAAGTCTCAATCTATAGATAGTGGGGCGGGGGAGTAATGGGCATAAGCAGTAAACGGGATAGGCGTTTGAAAGGTTAACCAGTCTTCCGAGGCAGGATGCGCAAAGCTCAAGCTTTCTGCATGCAACTGCAAACGTTCGGCCATACTCAGCGCTTCAGCATGAGCATACAACCTATCACCTAAGATAGGGTGACCTAACTCAAGCATGTGCACACGTAGTTGGTGGGAGCGCCCAGTAACGGGGTACAAGGCCACTAACGTTTCGCTTAGCTCACTCGTAGTGCTGGGGCTAGCACAAGAACTAGCGCTGGCGGCTGAATTAACGGGTTGAGGTGATGCTTTTGGTATAACGTCTACTACTTCATAATGGGTAAGGGCTTTTTTGCCTCGCTCAAAATCCACCATTTGCTTAGGACGGTTAGGCCAATCACAAATAAGGGGTAAGTTCACTTCCCCTTGGTTGCTTTTCACGTTGCCAAAAACACGAGCGAAATAGCGCTTCTTGGTTTTGCGTAGTTCAAATTGCTTTGAAATATGCCGATGGCTTTCTTTGTTAAGGGCCATCACCATAATGCCCGATGTGGCCATATCTAGCCTATGGACTACTGTCGCCGTAGGAAACACAGTATTAACTCTGCTAATGAGTGAGTCTTTATGTTCTTCTGCTTTACCTGGCACACTTAACAGGCCGCTGGGCTTATTCGCTACCAAGATGTCATCATCTTGGTAGAGAATGGTTAAATAGGGCTGTACGGGCGGGTTATAAACAAACGCTGGATTAGCCATTAAGGGTTATTCACCACTAGACGAAGGGCATCAAATTGCACATCAGCGCCTTGTATTACTTTGTCCAATGCGTTCATTTGATTTTCAATAAACTCAATTTCACTGTCACGTACTGACGGGTTACGCTTCTGCAAATCGACTAAACGCTGGATTTCACTGTTTAGGGTTTTATGCATGTCTTGCAGTGCATCGTGTAGCTTTTGATTCGCTTGTTGATGCGCCAGTTTACGGCTGCTCTCAATCGCTAAGGTAAGTGGCTGTTGAAGCGCTTTTATTAACTGATGCGAAATTTTGCGGTTTACTTTACGCTTTATCTCGAAGGTTAAATCTACTTGGTTACCTTGTGCATCTAAACAAATACGCAGTGGCGTTTGAGGTAAGAAGCGGCCAAGCTGAAGGGCTTTGGGGGCATTGGCGTCTAACACGAACAAGGCCTCTAACCAGTAAGCGCCCTTAGGGAGGTCAGGATCGGCGATAAAGCCAATGCTGCTCTTACCGTGCACATCACTAAGCACTAAATCGATAGCGGTATGTACAAGAGGGTGATCCCAACTTAAGAATTGCACATTTTCTAAGGTGGTAGCAACGCGGCGTTTATAGGTTACCGTCATGCCTTCAGGATCAAGCCCCGGTAATTGGCTAACCATAGATTCGGTTGGCATTAGAATAAAGCAATCGCTGCCCTTTTCTTCTTGTTGAACCCCAATAGCATCGAACAAACGGCCCATAAAACGTGACAAATCTTGCGAGTTATCAAGCAATATGATGTCTTCAAGCAACTGTTCAACGCGGCCTTCACCAGAGGCATTAAGTTCTAATAAACGGTCACGGCCGGCTTCCAACTGTGCCACTAACTGACTATTTAACGTGGTACTTAAGTTGATAAGTTCATCACGAGTATGGAGATCGTGAGGATGCAAACACGCACCAATCAACAAGGTTTTTACGTCGTCAAACACACCTGAGCCGGTAGGGCAGGTTTTCTCGAACGCATTAAGCCCTTCATGATACCAATCCACCAACACATGCTGAGCGGTGTTTTTCAAATAAGGCACGTGAATTTCAACGGTTTGAGTTTGACCGATACGATCTAAGCGACCA
>TARA_R110002126_G_scaffold82806_7_pt1 | contig 41854 bp, 25 predicted proteins | sample TARA_R110002126 | Tara Oceans TARA_R110002126 (sample SAMEA4397536) | marine metagenome | biome: Polar Biome; feature: [DCM] deep chlorophyll maximum layer (ENVO:01000326); material: water (ENVO:00002006), including particulate matter (ENVO:01000060) such as... | depth 30 m | reverse complement strand
TTCGAGCACCACGTCCTGTTCCTTGGCCTCGGTCTCGATCGTCAGATGCGCACGTCGCCCGTCTTGGCGACCTTCTGGCAACCACGGTTGATGGATCGTGATGCGCCCGCGTTCGCCGACGATGCGAGCTTCCATGGGAAGCTCGCGATCGGTCGCGCATTCCAGTCGAGCTTCCAGGCCGCGTTCGAACACGAACGTTCCCTGGGCGTGGCAGTCGACACCGGACGGAGCCAGGTCGCCGTTGGCTTCGCGCAACTCGAGGCTGCCTTGGTTCGTGATCGTACCGACGGCGAGGGCGAGCGACAGCGGATAGCCACCGACGTCCAGAATGCCGCCGCCGCCCATGTCGGGGGCGTACACGCGGTGGTCCGGGTCGTAGGCAAGTTCGTATCCGAAGCGGGCTTCGATCCCAAGGGGGCGACCGATCATGTCGGCCGCAAGGACCTCGAGCAGCCGCGCGAACTGCGGATGCGTGCGATACATCCAACCTTCCATCAACGGAGTCCCGACTTCGCGTGCGAGGCCGACGAGCTCGGCCGTCGTGCGCGGATCCGTCGCCAGCGGCTTCTCGCACAGGACCGGCGTGCCCAACTGCAACGCTGCGCGTACAGCATCGGCATGCGCGGAGTGAGGCGTCGCGATGTACAGGACGTCGACCTCGCTGGGACTCCACGCGTGCGCCGGTTTTGCAACGGGCTCGCCACCGAACTCGTCACAGAACGACTGCACGTGCTCGGCGCGACGCCCGAAGACGCGCGTGAGCGACCCGACACCGGACGTCAGGAGCGATCGCGCGAAGACCCGCGCGATCTGACCGGTTCCGACGATGCCCCAGCGGAGAGGTTCGGGATTCAGCGGCATGCGTTCGCCAGGCGCGTGTCCTGGTGGATGCGGTCGTGCGGGCCGGGAGCTGTGAGGTACGGGAGCATGTGGAGGCGGATCCCGCGCGTGAGCGAACGTGGGACTCCTGACACGATAACGCTTGGTCGGGGATCGCGGCGTCGGGGGTGAACGACTTCATGGGCCCCGCGAGGGATGGGGCGCACCAGGATCACGGCGAGGACGTAGAGTGCCTGGCCTATGAAGCGCGCTCTGACCTTGGTTCTCACCGGCGTGTCCATGTGCGGATGCGCGTCCACCCCTTCTGCGCATCGCAGCTTGGACTCCGTGCAGCAGTGGTCGAGCCGCATGGTGGCCCACCAGGGCATGGAGCGGATGAGCGGACTCGATCCGGTCGACGACTGGGCGCTCCTGCTCTGGACGCAGAGGGCGTTCGACGATCCCGAGACGTACCCGGGTCACGTTCCGCTGTTCGTTCACATGCAGGAGACGATCGACGTGGCCATGGCGCGCACGCTGGTCGAGTTCGACGGTGACGCGCTGTTCTTCTGCGACTTGCGGTCGCTCGATGCAGAATCAGCCGCAGTGCTGGCGAGCGGCCCGCACGAGTTGTTCTTCGACGCGTTGACGGAGTTGTCGCCGGCGACCGCGCGCGCCCTCGTTGACGGCGGAACGAGGCGGTTGTCGTTGAAAGGCATCACGCAACTCGATGTCGAGACCGCGCAAGTCCTCGCCGAACTCGACGGCAGTCTGCATCTGGACGGGCTCGCACGGGCCGACTTGGCGACGGTTCGAGCGCTGGCCGAATGGAGGGGCTGGGGCGAGCAGGTGATCCTGCACCTGGGATTGACGGACCCGACGGTCGAACAGATCGAAACGCTGGCGACCTGTGAAGGATGGGGGATCGCGTTGGACCAGATCACCGCGTTGAACCCCGAGCGTGCGGCAGCGCTGGGCACGATCGTGCGTCCCTACCTCTCGCTGAACGGCATCCTCGAAATGACGACCGCCACCGCCCGGGTCATCGGGCAGTGGCGGGCGAAGTTCCTGGTGCTGAACGGCTTGGAGCGGGCCGACGCCGAGCAGCGTGCGTTGCTGGAACAGGGCTGCGAGGCGCTGTCCATGCGCTCGTTGCCCGAGCTCGATTGACCTACCAGTTGTCGGCGTCGTGGACGCGTTGCGCGGCCTTCGCTTCGCCTTCCATCGGTCGACACTCGAGTCCGACGTAGCCTGAATAGCCGAGCTCCTTGGCGGCGCGCAGCACGCGCGGATAGTGGATCTCGCCCGTGCCCGGCTCGTAGCGGCCGGGATGGTCCGCGAGCTGCAAGTAGCCGATCTGGTCGAAGCCGTCCTTCATGCGACCGCACAGATCCCCTTCGCTGATCTGCATGTGATAGAGGTCCCAGTTGATCTTGACGTGCGTCGAACCGACCTCGCGGCAGATGTTCACGGCGTCGACCGAGCCGTAGAGACAGTGGCCTTCGTGGTCCACGCGGATGTTCATCGGCTCGAGGATCAACATCACGTCGTGCGCTTCCGCGATCGGAGCCACGCGCTTCAGCGCGACGACGACCTGCTCGTGCATCGCTTCCTGGCTGACACCGGCGATGTCGTTGCCGGCGATGACCGTGGCCTTCTTGGCGCGCAGCTTGTTCGCGACCTTGCACGAGGCCTCGATCTCCTGCTCGACGGCGTCGTGGTTCTTCGCATCGTTCATGCCGGGCGAGAAGCCCCACGCCGTGAACTGCGCGCACTCGATACCGAGCTCGCCGGACAGGTCCGCGATCGCGTCGATGTCCTTGCCGCGGTGCGGCCACATCTCGAAGGCTGGGAAGCCCATCGCGGCGGCGGCTCGGATGCGATCCAGGAACGGCAGACCTCCCCACCACATCTCGACGTTGGCCGCGAACTTGGTGTTCTTGGTCCTGCCGGGCTGAGCGACGGAACCATCTTGGATCATGGCCTCTTGGGCGAGAACGGAGGGCGCGGCGGCGAGGCCGAGGCCTGCGCCGAGAATCGTGCGTCGGTCGAGTCGTGTCATCGGTTGGCGAGGTGTTCGATCAGGTTGCGCATCTCGCGACGCGTCAGTTTCGGAGCCAGGTCGGTGGGCATCGCGGACAAGTCGGGCCGGCGATCGCGAACGTCGTCGACGTGCACCTCGGTCGTCTCGCCCTGGGCGTTCATCACTTGAAGGAAACCGTCGTTGGTTCCCATCACACGACCGACGACGATCGTGTCGTCGATCAGGAAGAAGGCCTCGTTCTGGAATTGTGCATCGACACGACGGTTCGGATCGACAATGGACTCGAGGATCCTCTGGCGCGTCGCGCGCTGCCCCAGTCCCGCCAGGTCGGGCCCGATGCGCGGCCCCGTCGAGTCGGCGTTGCCGTGACAACGCAGGCAATCGAGGTCGGCGCGTTCGAAGACAATGCGACCCTCGTCCCGGTCGCCGCCGAAGAGGCTGGGCAGGTACTTGGCGATGGCCGCGTCCTCCGTCGATGGCGCGACCAACATGCTGAGCGCCATCTTCACGGTGTCGGTCCCGTTGGCCTCGCAAGCGCGAATCAGATCGAGCGTGAGTTCCGCGGGGAAAAGGCCACGTGAGGACGACATGATCAGCCGCACGAGTTCGCCACTGGCCCAGGGTTGCCCGACCTGGCCCAGAGCCGTCAGCGCCGCGCGTTGTTCCGCGATCTCACCGTCCTGCAGGAGGCCGGGAATCAGCGCCTGCATCTCTTCGGGAGCCAGCTTCGCCAGACGGGGGAAGGCGGCTGCGCGCAGGGTCGTGTCGGGATCGCCCAGGGCGAATTGAACCATCGCGAACGGGTCCGCGGACTTGGTGGCGAGCAGAGCGTCGAGCGCCGCGGCGCGGACCGGGCCGGTGTGATCGGTGTCACGCACGATGGATTCGAAGCGAGCCGGGCCCTGTTCGATGTGGAGCACCGCGGCCGTTTCGATCCAGGCTTTCCAGAGGTCGTCCGACCAGTCCGCAGGTTCGTCGTCCATCAACTCCTGGACGATGGCCGGAAGGAACGACGCGTCGCGTTCGGGCAGGTCGCGGAAGTGACCGTCGACGTAATCGAGATTCGGCGCGTCCTTCCACGTGCGCAGCATGCGCAGGCCATCGAGGCGCAACGAGTCCTCGAAGCGGTCGCTGCCAATCACGAAGGCGATGCGGCTGGCGTCGAGAGCGGAGCCGCCGCGCTCGTTCGCGCTGAGCACGCGACGCATGAAGGGTGTCAGGAATCCGCGTCCCGGTCCTTCGACGATGCCGCCTGTTCGATCGATGTCGTTCCATTCGGGGACTTGCGTCGAGATCATCGCGAGGCCCGTTGCGCCGCCGAACTCGTACAACGCACGTGCCGCTTCGAGCGCCACGCGCGGGTGCTCGTCCTCGAGGAACGGGCGCAGGTTCTCGCCGACCGCTTCACCGCCACGCTCGGCGCGTCGGCGCATCGCGACCACGGCTGCGACGCGCACGTCCACCGAGATGTGGTGCGCGTAGAGACCGAGGTCGGGAATGCAGCCCACCATCGCCTCGATCGCGGCGTGACGCAGGGCGGGATCGCTCTCGCGCGTCATCTCGAGCTGCAGCACGATCTCGTTCGTGGCCTCGGCGAATCCCAGATGGCCAGCGGCGAGCAGGGCCTGGTAGCGCACGCGATCGTCGGGGTCGATGATCAGGCGGCGCACGGTCGAGGCCGCGAGCTGGCCATCGCAATCCGCGAGCGTGCGAACCGCTTGGGCGCGAATCTCGGGGTCGGGGTCCTCGACGAGTCCCAGCAGGCTGGCGGAATCCCAGCCATGTCGTCGGGCTCCGATGCCGATGCCCCAGATGCCATGGATGCGTTGCAGCAACGAGTTGCCATCCAGCGCAGCGCGTTCGAGGTCGAGTCGACCTTCCTCGGGGCGACTGGCGAGCTCGAGTTGCGCGTACAGACGCACGTCCTTGTGCGGGTGAGCGAGCAGGTCGCCCAACTCGGACGCGCCGCGACCACGAAAGCCCTCGGCCAGGATCGTCTGCGCGTTCTTGGCCGCGTCGGTGTTCACCGCATCCTCGTGGAACATCCGGTAGATGCGTCCACGACCGGTCTTCTGCCAGCCGCCGACCCAATCGCAGAACCAGTACGCGCCGTCGGGACCGAAGTCGCCGTCGACGGGCAGACAGTTCCAGACGAAGGGCTCGACCTCACCGAGCTCGAACCCGGCGCCCTTGCGCTTCACGTCGAACGCGTGCACGCCGCTGTACGAACGCCCGCCGCGGAAATCGACCAGGAAGAAGTGGTTGGCGAGCTCGGGGGGCAGGCCGACGCCGGGATCGTAGGCGAGTCCGGACGGACCGGAAGCCAGCCACGCGATGGGCGGCGTGAGGTAGCCGGCTTGACCCTCGAAGTGGGGGAACCAGAGCTTCTCCTCGTTCCACGAACCGCGCTGGCCTCGGCCGTTGCCGCCGTTCATCCACTGGAACGAATAGCGCCAGCCGTTCTCGCCGCCCGGGTGGATCTGGACCCAGCGCGCGCGATCGATCGAGTCGGAGTTGTTGTCGCCGGTGAACAGGTCGCCCCATTGATCGAACACGAGTTCCTGCGGGTTGCGCAGTCCGCTGTGCACGATCTCGAGGTTCGAGCCGTCGAGCTCGCATCGCAGAACCGAGCCCGACTTCGTGTTGCGCACGACGCCATCGGGTGTTTGGATGTGAAATCCGCGGTCGCCGGACGAGAAGTACAAACGTCCATCGGGACCGATGCGCAGTCCATGCAGGTCGTGACCCAACAACGCGACGTGGACGCCGAAGCCGGTGTGCAACGCTTCGCGTTCGTCGGTCACGCCGTCGCCGTCCGTGTCCTTCAGGCGCCAGAGTTCAGGGATGCAGGTCCAGTAGACGTCGCCTTCATGCTCCAGGAGGCCCGCGCCGATACCAGCGGCGGGTCCATCGAACTTGGCGCCGAAGACGATGGCCTCGTCGGCCTTGCCGTCGTGGTCGGTGTCACGGATCAGGCGAATCTGGTCGTGCTCCCGGCTCCATTTCTCGAACTGTTCGTCGCCGGCAAGCTTCATCATCTCGACGCGGTCCTCGACCGTCGTCGCACCGATGTCGATCTCGAGCCAGTAGCGCAACTCGCGCATGTCGAGCACGCCGTGCGTGTGCCGGAACGTCTCGCCGACGTAGCAATCGCCCTTGCGCGAGACGTAGAGGCAGACCGGATTCGCGAGCATCGGCTCCTCGGCCCACAGCTCCACGGTGAATCCGTCGGGCACCTGCATCGCTTGGATGTGGGCCTCGCCCTCACCGGTCGAAGCGTGGATCTCGGGCTTGTAGTCGTCGTCCTGCGGCGCGAGCGCGGCGAGGAGCAGCAGAGCGATGCGCATCAGACGTACTGGGGACGGAGGGTCTCGCGGACGCGTTCGAGCAGGCGCTGCGTGAGGCGAATGCCCTCGACCTCATCCGCCCCGCCCTCGAACTCGATGCCGACGTGACCGCGGTAGCCTGCGTCGAGAACGATCTTGAGCATGCGTTCGTAGTCGGTGTGCGTCTCGTTGCCGGCGTCGTCGAAGTCGTGACTCTTGGCGCTGACGGCGCGCGCGAACGGCATCAGTTCGGTGACGCCTTGGTAGCGATCGTAGTCCTCGCCACCCGCGATCCGGAAATTGCCGAAGTCCGGCAGCGTGCCGACGCGAGGGTGATCGGCAGCGACCATGACCTCGGCCAGCCACTTGCCGTTCGAGGACAGCCCCCCGTGATTCTCGACGATGACGTCGATGCCGAACTCGTCGCCGACGCGTCCCAGGCGATGCAGCGAGTCCGCGGCCAGGTCGCGTCGCGCCTCCCAGGGCGCATCCCCGTGCGCGTTCACGCGAATGGCGTGGCACCCCAGGAACTTCGCGGCGCTGATCCACTTGAAGTGTCGCTCGACGGCGATCGCGCGTTGGGTGTCGTCCGAATCGGCGAGCGAGCCTTCGGCATCGATCATGATCAACAAACTGCGCACGCCAGCGTCGTCGGCGTTCTGCTTCAGCCTCGCGAGCGCCTCGAAGTTCGTGGCTTGCCCCGGATAGAACGTCGAGACGTACTCGACGGCCTCGATGCCGAACGTGTCCTTCGCGTACTTGGGGAACACGAACGGGTCTAACTGCTTGCCGCGCACTGCGCGGTTCAACGACCACTGCGCGAGCGAGATGTCGAACAGATCGTCGCGAACCGATGCGTGGGACGCGGCGTCCGCGTTGGCGCAGACGGCAAGGCCGAGCCCGCTGGCCAACCCAGCTTTCAATCCGGAGGACAGGAATCGGCGACGTGTGGAGGAGGTCGGTTGCAGCGACATGCGGTCCGGAATCAGGTTGCGATGGTGGGGGGGCGAAGGGCCCCGCGAAGTTCGGGAACGAATGGTACTTGGACCGTCCTGTTACGGCATCCCCGGGACATGTTCCCGGTCGCCAGGACTCGGATGCTGTCACCCTGTCCGGAACTTCCGTTCCTCCCACGGCAGGCACCCTCGTGAGATTCGGCCGGCCCTGCTAGGTTGAGTCGGTTCGCACGCGCAGCGCCGAACCGGCGCGGCCCAACCTAGAAGGACTCCCATGCAACCGTCGCTTCGAACCAGCATCGTTCTCCTCGCGTGTTCACCTGTCGCCTTCGGACAGTCCGACGATTGCGGGATCCCCGACGCGATCTCCGGCGAGGGCGAGTTCGCGTACAGCTATGCGACGGCCACGACGGACATCGTGATCGGGGAGACCGAGCCGTTGTGCAGCGCGTTCATCGCGAACGACGTGTTCTGGACGTGGACCGCGACGGCGGACGGGGACTACCTCTTCCAGCTCGATCCCGAGTCGGTACTGGGGTATCGCTTTCACCTGTACGACGGGTCGAACTGCTTGGCGACCTGCATCGGTACCGGGTCCCCGGCTCCGCTCGATCCGATGCGCGTCAACGGTCTGCTGGCCGGCGACGACATCCTGATCCGGATCGGCGCGCAGTCGGTGAACTTCGGGATCGGGCAGCTCTCGATCCTGGCCGTCCCGCCGGTTCCGCTCGAGGACTCGTGCGCGACGCCCGCCGCGATCGCAGGCTTCGGAGCCTTCGACTTCGAGGCGACCCGCGCGACGGACTCCAACTTCAACGGCGGATCGGTCGCCTGCCAGCCGTTGCCGGGCGCGCAGCGGATGCACCACGACGTGTTCCTCGCCTGGACCGCCACCGCCAGCGGGGACGTGGCCTTCGACATCTGCAACGCGGTCACGGACGTGACCTTGGCTGTTCACCTGGGCAGCGATTGCTCGGCGACGTGCCTCACCGGCGACAACCGTGAGGAGTGCATCGGCGAGCAATCGAGCGCGCGCATCTACGGCGTCAGTGCTGGTCAGTCCTATCTGCTGCAGATCGGCACGGCTACGGATCCCCATGCGAACAGCATCGTGCACGGAACCGTCGACGTGTCGGTCGCTCCGCCGGAGGTGCCGGGCAACACGTGCTCCAATCCCGTTGCGATCAGCGGCTTGGGGTCCTTCGGGTGGAACGCAGACGACTCGACCGACAGCGGGTTCGCGGGCGCGTTCGGAGATTGCGTCGAACCGATCGAGGGCATGCTCGCCCAAGACACGTTCTTCCGCTGGACCGCGACCGGGTCCGGTGCGCGACGCTTCGAGTCGAACGGTTTGCTGACGAGCGAGGTCCTGCGCGTGTACGAAGGCGACGACTGCAGCGCCACTTGCATCGACGTCAACTTCGCGGACGCGTACGGTGTGACGGTGGCGGGCGTGGCCCCCGGCGATGAGTACCTGATCCAGATCAGCGCGTGGCGCCGCATCTCGTACGGGGCCTCCGGCCAGCTGGACGTCTCGATCCCCGTCGTCGAGACCGCCGGGGACACGTGCGCGGCGCCGATCGTGATCCCGTTCGCCGCAGCGTCCTTGGGCGCCGAGATCTACTGGGACAATTCGCTCGCGACGACCTCCGGTTTCGATGGTGGGAGCCCGGCGAACTGCATGAGCCCTTCGAATTCCGACGGGTCCCCGCTGGGCCAGATCCACCGCGATCGGTTCTTCCTGTTCGACGGCTTCGCGCTGGCCGGCTACACGGTGTCGACCGACGGCAGTCCTTCGATCGCCGACACGCGCATCAGCGTGCACGCGGGCAACGACTGCAACGCGGTCTGCATCGGTTCCAACGACGACATCGCGCCGGGAGGAGGCAACTCGGCTTCGTCGTTCACCTTCTTCACGGGCTTGCCGCAGTGCCAGGGCACCGAGTTCCTGATCCAGGTCGGAGGTGGTGGAGCCTTCGATTCCGGCATCGGCGTCCTGAAGGTCGTGCCGGGTCCGATCGCGCTCTCGATCTTCAACTTCCTGTGCCACCCGGCCAGTCCGCACCACGATGGGGAATCCGTCTCCCTGTGCGATTCGACCTACGGAGCCGCAACACCCAGCGGACTGCACCTGGAAGCCAGCCAAGGTCCGGCCGGCGAGTTCGGTTTCTTCCTCGTGTCGGGCGGTGCCAACAGCAACCTTCCGATCTTCAACGGCGTGCTCTGCTTGGATCTGCCGCTTGGTCGTTTCAATCCGCAGATCGCGACGAACCAGGGCTTGCCGGTGCTGAACTCCGTCGGCCAGTTCGACGCGTCGGGGCGACTTCAGAACTTGTCGGGGACCGCGCCCTCGTCCGGTGGCAGTGGGTTCGACGTTCCCCTGCAGTTGCCGTTCTCGCCTCCCGGTCAGACCATCACGCCGGGGTCCACCTGGTACTTCCAGCTCTGGTATCGCGACCAGGTGTTGACACCGGGCGACTCGGCGAACTTCTCGCACGTGCTCGGACTCTCGTTCTAGGGGAAGGCTCGGCCGCCCGTGCCCAGCCGTTCCTCACGGCTGGCGGCGTGGCGAGGTGCTGTCCTGCGTCGCACGGCAATCACCATTCATGCAACACTTGCGTGTCCAGGGCGGACAGCGACGGGGATCCCGCTTGGGTCTGAATCCCTGGGGCGCGACCGTGTAGAGTGACCCGCGCACGGTGCTCCACCCCGGCGCTCCTCGATCCTCCCCAACGCGGGCCCGCAGTTCGACATGCAGATGTTCCGTACCGTTTGCGTTCTGGTTCTGGCCGGAATGTCCTTCGCCGCCGTTTCCAGCAACCCGTCCGTCCAGGACGAGGTCGTGGCGGACGAGATCACACCCAAGTTGATCCCGCAGCCCCGGAAGGTGGAGCTGCAAACGGGCAAGCACCGGCTCACGCCGGAGTTCCGGATCGGGGTCGAGAGCCGCCAGTTCGCTCAGCTCGGCAAGTACTTGCGCAGTCGGTTGATCCTGGCCACGAACTACGACTTCGACGTCGTCGTCGGCGAGGGCTGGAGCAAGGTCAGCGGCTTGCGCTTGCACATCGACGAGCGACTGCTCGATACGCTCGGTGAAGAGGGCTACCGCTTGACGGTTTCGAAGCGCAACGCGGAGTTCCTGGCTGCGACGCCGACCGGCCTCTTCTACGCGATTCAGACGTATTGCCAGTTGCTCCCTCCCGAGATCGGCGCCAAGAGCGTCCAGCGCGGCATCGATTGGGTCGCGCCTTGCATCAAGATCGAAGACGTGCCGCGCTTCGGTTGGCGTGGGATGATGCTCGACTCCGGACGACACTTCTTCTCGGTGGACGCGATCAAGGCATTCCTCGACCAGATGGCGCGTCACAAGATGAATCGCTTTCACTGGCACCTGACCGAGGATCAGGGCTGGCGACTGGCGATTCGCGCCGAGCCCAAGTTGACCGAGGTCGGCGCACGACGCAGCGAGACGCCGATCCTGAGCGACCGCAACAACGGAGACGGCCAGCCCTACGGCGGCTTCTATTCCCAGGAAGACGTGCGCGAGATCGTGGCCTACGCCGCGGAGCGCCACATCATGGTGATTCCCGAGATCGAGATGCCCGGGCATTGCCAAGCGGCGCTCGCCGTACATCCTGAACTGTCGTGCACCGGCGGTCCGTTCGAGGTCGCGACCCGTTGGGGCGTGCACCGTGATGTGTACTGCGCCGGCACGGACGAGACCTTCCATTTCCTGGCGCGCGTGTTGACCGAGGTCTGCGACCTCTTCCCTGCGCCCTACGTTCACATCGGCGGCGACGAGTGCCCCAAGGATCGCTGGAAAGACTGCGAGCGTTGTCAGAAACGCATCGCGGACGAGGGGCTCGAGGACGAGCAGGAACTCCAGGCGTGGTTCATCCAACGCATGGAGGCCTGGTTGAATGCCCGTGATCGGCAGATCATCGGTTGGGACGAGATCCTCGAGGGTGAGCTCGCCCCGAACGCGACCGTGATGAGTTGGCGCGGCGTACAAGGGGGCATCGCGGCGGCGAAGCAAGGTCACGACGTGATCATGAGTCCGACCTCGCACTGCTACCTGGACTACTTCCAGTCCAAGAACACCGAGGGCGAGCCGCCGGCGATCGGCGGCTATCTGCCGTTGAAGACCGTCTATGCGTTCGAACCGATCCCCGCGGAGCTCACCGAGGACGAAGGCAAGCACATCCTCGGTGCCCAGGGCAACGTCTGGACCGAGTACATCGCGACGCCCGAGCACATGGAATACATGACCTGGCCGCGGGGTTGCGCGATCGCCGAGCGCGTGTGGTCAGCCAAGGACGTACGCGACTTCGACGAGTTCTCGGTGCGACTCGAGGCGCATCTCGCGCGCATGAAGGTGCTCGGCGTGAACTTCCGCGCGCCCAAGGCCACGGACTAGGCTCCTGTACGTCGGACGGTGGAGGGCATGGGGGATGGACGCGGTGGTCAGCTGAACGCCCCACCGAGAGCCTCGCCCTTGCTGCGGGCTCGTGCGCCAGGCGGACGTAGGGCATCCAACTGCCGCGCCGCGTCATGGGGACCACTCCTGTGCTGGGTCCTGAGGGCTTGGAGGTGATCGGTAGCGCCATCGTCGATGCGATCAGTCACGTGGAGTGAACGCCCGGGTCCCGGTCGATAGGATCGGGACCGTCCCAGGCTTCGTCCCCGAGCTTTCATGTCCCTCCGTCTCTTCGTCGGCGCGCTCCTCGTGTCGACGGCCAGCGCGCAAGCGCCGGCCAACTATTACGTCTCCGTCGATCCCGCGACGCCCGCCTCGTTGCGCCTCACGCTGCACGAGGTGATCGACGATCACACCCGCTTCCCGTACTCCGCCGGTTCGACGGACACGTGGGACATCTTGGAGGCTGCGGACGAGGATCCTGCGGACCCCGGCCGCATCGTCGACGTGTACCGGAACGCGAGCTATCCGAAATTCGGCAAGGGCAACGATTCCTACAATCGCGAGCACCTGTGGCCGAAGTCCTATGGCTTCCCCAAGGATGGCGCGAGCAACTATCCGTACACCGACTGTCACATGCTGATGCTGTGCGACAGCGGATTCAACTCGACGCGCAGCAACAAGCCCTTTCGCTATTGCGATGTGGATTGCAGCGAGCAGATCACCACGGTCACGAACGGGACCGGCGGCGGATCCGAGGTCTATCCGGGGAACTCCAACTGGACTTCGGGTCGATACTCCACCGGCACGTGGGAAGTGTGGGCGGAACGTCGCGGGGACGTGGCGCGCGCGATGTTCTACATGGACGTGCGTTACGAGGGTGGGCAGCACGGCGCGACCTCCCATCCCGAACCGGACCTGATGTTGACCGAGGACGAGGCGCTGATCGAAGCGTCGCGCACGGGTGCGAACGAGGCCACCGGCTACATGGGCATGCAGTCAGTCCTGCTCGAGTGGCACCGTCAGGATCCGGTCACCGACCTCGAACGTCGGCGCAACGACGTCGTCTTCGGGTTCCAGGGCAACCGCAACCCGTTCGTCGATCACCCCGAGTGGGTCGACGTGCTGTTCGACCCCGACCACGAGACGACGACGATCCCGAGTCCGCCGACGCAATTGACCTCGCTGGAGGGCGAGTCGTTGATCGCGCTCTTCTGGGCGGACAACCCCGAAACGAACATCGTCGGTTATGACGTTTGGCGTTCGACCATCGCGGGCGGTGCGTACGAGAAGGTGAACGATGTCGCGCTGACCTCGAGCGACTACGTCGATTTCGGACTCGTCAACGGGACGACCTATCACTATGTCGTGACGGCCACCGACGCCGAGGGGCGGGTCAGCGGTTGGAGCGTCGAAGTCCTGGGGACGCCGGTCGGACTCCCTTAGAGCATTCGAGTGGGGATTTTCCATCGGTCGTTGCGCCTCTGGGACGCCCGCGTGAGTGGATGGCGGTGGCTCGGAACGGATTTCATGGAAACCCGGGAGCTTCGGCTGGAGGTGTCCGTCCTTCGATGGAACGCCCGATCCCACGCCCCTTCCCGAAGGCTCCACGATGCTGACGACCCCCCGAATCCTGATGACGCTCGCACTCCTGACGCCGATGGCGACAGGCCAGACCCCGGCTCCGACCCAGGACGCCACGCCCAAGAAAGGCGTCGTGCAGGACGACGGCAAGTCGCGTCCGAAGGGCGAGCTCAAGAAGGGCGCTACGACTCCGGACGGTAAGCCCGTGAAGGGTGATTCGGCCAGGCGCATCGGCGCGGATGGGAAACCGGTGAAGGGGGAGGTGACCCAGAAGGGCGAGGCGAAGCCGAAGGCGAAGAGCGACGCGAAGCCGGACGACGAGCTGCTGAATGCGCTCGACCTGGAGGCCCTGCTGAACAAGTCGCAGAGTGACATGGCGGCCGAGCTGCGCAAGCAGTTGGAGCAAGGTGCGAAGGCGAAGGACAAAGCCCGGAAGGTGCGCGAAGCCAAGTCCAAGGAGTCGAGTTCCTCGACGAAGCGCAAGGTCGTCGTCAATGGCGAGACCGTGGTCGACGAGGAGACCCGGGACGGCAAGCCGGTCAAGGGCGCCAAGGACCAACAGCCGGCCAAGGCTCCCGCGAAGGCCAAGAACAAGTCCAGCGACTCGTCCTCCTCATCGTCCTCGCAGATCCGTCGCATCGTCGTGGTCAACGGCAAGACGATCGTCGACGAGCTGATCGTCGATGGGGACGTCGGCAGTCTCGATCTGGACAAGCTGCTCAAGGACATCGACCTGGACGGCTTGCTCAAGGGCATCGATCTCCCGGCCGATGTGAAGGGGCAGGTCGAGAAGGAGTTGAAGCGTCAACTCGATGCGCTGAAGAAGAAGCCGACGTCCAAGAAGGGGCAGCAGCAGGGCAAAAAGCTGCCCCAGGTCGTCGTCAAGACGAAGCGCAAGGCTGTTTGAGTATCCAGCGAGGTCGAAGCCTCTAGGATCAACGTCGGACGCAGCGCCTCCTTGCGCGAGCATTCCGACCGGAACGTGTTTGAACCGAATTCCCACGCCATGAACCCCGCGTCGTCTCCTGCTGGAGATGCCCCGGGAGGTCCTTCGGACGAAGCGCTGCTCGTGGCGCTGTCCGAAGGGCGCGGTCATGCCTTGGACGTGCTCGTCATGCGTTATGCCAGTCGGGTGCAGTCCTACCTGCGACACGTGACGGGGGACGGGGCGTTGGCCGAGGACCTGGCCCAGGACGTGTTCTTGACCGTCTATCGACATGGCGCTGACCCGGAGCCCATTCGACACTTTCGGGTTTGGCTGTTCCGCGTCGCGCGCAACGCCGCCTTCGATCACTTGAGGAATCGCAAGACGAATGCGCGCGCCATGGAGCGCTTGAAGCATCGCTTCCGCGCCCTGTTGCGGCGGGAACAGGAGGTGCCCTCGACGCCGGAACGGTCGTTGCTCGAGTCGGAGTTGAGCGACGCGCTCGAGCGTGCGTTGACGGAACTTCCTGACGAGCAACGGGACGTGTTCCTGCTGCGCGAGCGCGAAGGTTTGTCGTACGAGGACATCGCGACCATCGCAGGCTGCAAGGTGAAGACGGTATCGACGCGGCTGCATCGGGCTCGCGTACAGTTGCGCATGCTGCTCGCCGACCACCTGGAGGACCCGTCGTGAGTTCTCCGAATCGAGCTTGTCGTCAAGTGCGTGCGCTCTTGTCGGAGTTCCTGGACCAACGCCTCGAGCCCAAGGTCGCGCGTGCGATTCGCCTGCACCTGGTCCAGTGCAAGGCCTGTACGCACGAGGAGCGCGCACTGCTCACCCTGTCGCATGCGGCGCGCTGCATGCCGCACGAGATTCCGTCGACCACGCTGGCCGAGGACGTGCGCGCCAACGACCGCAGTTGGTTCGATCTGCGTCCAGCGGTGTGGATCGCGGCCTCTTTGTTCTTCAGTGCCGTCATCGGGTTCCTCGCCTACGGCCGAGGGTTCGAAGGCGGTCGCGCCGACGAACGCCAGCGCATCGCCGCGACGGATTCGGCGCCGACCGTCGAGCAGGCCGACACGGACGACGAATCCGGTGTGGGGGGCCTGGTGCAGAACGTAGATCCTCCGCTCGTACCCACGCCGCTCGACGGCGATCCTGCGGACGGAGGTCTCGCCGACGTCGCATCGGAGGTGGGTCCGGCCGCGGGGACATCGCCCGACCGAACACCTCCCGAACCGGCATCGCCCGACGTGGAGCCCGGCGCCAAAGCCCAGCTCGCAAGTTGGGTCCCCGACGATCACCAGGCCGTGCGCGCGACCCAGTCCCTGTTCGCCGATCTCGACCTGATCGACTCGGTCCCCGAAGAACTCCACCGGCCGATGCTGAAGTCGCAGTTGCAGTACTTCGAGTTGGATCGTTGGGCGACGAACGGTTCCGCCGATCGACCGCAAGCGCTCGAGGACGTCGCGACCCTCGTGCGGCAGATGATGGACGGCCTCGCGACCAACGCGGACCCGCACCAGCTCGTACAGTTGCGACGCGCAGGTGATCGCGGGACCTTGTGGGACGACGCGTACGCCGCGACCACCGCGACCGGAACCACCGGCACGCGTCCGGAGCTCGGCCCGTTCGTCTCGAGCTTCGCTGGAGAGTTGCCGCAGGTGACGCAACGGTCGTTGCAGGACTGGCTCGCCTACAAGGATCGCTGGGTGCAGAGCTCCGAGGACCCGTCGGACCTGATGGGTCTGATCGAATCCTTGCCGCGCATCTGGTTGATGAGTGGTCTGGACCCGGACATCGCCGAGGATTTTCAGCTGCCGAATCTCGAGTCGCTGCTCGACGAGATCGAATGGACCGTCACCGAGAACGGCGCCCGACGCGGTGAACTGAACCTCCAGTCGAAGGGCATCCACAGCTTCCGTTCGATCATGATCGTGATCGAAACGCGCTGAACGGGCCTTGAAAGGCACTTCACGGATCGCGATCGGCGTGAACTTGGCGCCCCGTTCCTGCGTATGGGAGAGTTCATCCCCATGCGAGGCGCCTCATGAAGTGGATCACGTTCCTGTTCGTCGCTCTGAGTCTCGGACTCCTGGCTTGGTGGGGGCTCTCCGGTCCCGATCGCAGCACGGAGACCCTGCATGCCGAAGGTCCGGACGTTCCGGTCGAAGAGAACGTCGACCTTCACGAGAGTGTCCCGCTCGAAGGTGACGGCGTCGCCGACTTGAGTCGCTCCAAGCCGGACGTTCCGGATGCGCAGCCTGTCGAGGACGCCGCGTCGAACGGTCTACGCCAGGGGCGCATCGTTCTGATCGACGAAGATGGAATAGAGCACGGCGATCTGTCCGGTGAACTGACGCTCACACTTTGGACTGGGAGGAGCGGTGAATTCACCGACGTGCTCGTCGACCGGGGTGCATTCCAGTTCGAAAGGCACCTTGCCGACGCGATCGCGATCCGGCAACTGAGCCTGGGAGGGCGCTCGGCCGCCGACCGCGAACCCAACACGAAGTACGATCTCGAGCAGGAGGACCTCGTCCTCACGGTGACCTGGATCCCGCGATTCAAGCTGAGCGTTCTTGGCGCGGAGACCGGGACGGACCTCGACCAGATCCAGATCCTCCATCACTCCGAATGGTCCATGTTCGAGGTGGGGCACCCAGGTGACCCGACCTTCGGCTCGACCTCCATCGTGGTCGAGGAGGGTCGTTCGCCGGTCTGGATCGAGCCCTCAGCCACGATGCACGCGAGCACGAAGTCGACCCTCATGGTTCACAGTCCCGGGTATGCCTGGAAGTCGGTCCAGGTCAATTTCCAGCACGGTGGGGAACGGGAGGTTCGGCTCGATCCAGGTGGACGAGTGACCCTGCACGTCACAGGTGAGGTCCCTCCGAAATCCCAGGTCCGACTGCGCCGAGCGGACAGCACCTCGCCCGCGCCGTACTCCGAGCATGACCTTGGCGGCGGACCGTCCCGGACCATCGGTGGTTTGACTCCCGGTGATTACGTCGCTACTGCGGAGATCGGAGCGTGGTACTCGAGCCCTCCTGTGATCGGGACTTGCTCGTTCCAGATCGAAGCCGGAATCACGGCCCAGGCCGAGCTCGTGCTCGAACCTCCGCCCGAGATCGCGATCGGCATCCTCAGCGGAAGCCTGCACGTACCTACTGAATGGCAGGTCGAGGACTTCAAACTCGGCATTCGTCCAGAGGGACATCCCGGACCCCTGAACGGCCGGAATCCGATGTTGTCGACGAAGCAGATGACAGGCTCGGCCGATGCCGGGTCTACCTGGACCTTCGAGTTCCCCGCCGTGCCCATCGGAGCGTATCGCGTCACGTTCTACATGGGGCAGAGGCCGAACCAGGTCGTGGTGTCACGCAGCGTCGAGCTTGTCCCGGAGGGCACGAGCCTGGACTTGTCCGTGCCGCCGCCGGCCACGGTCTTCTTGACCTTGCTCGACGCCGAGACGGGTGAGGTCGCGGACATCGAGTACATGAGTTGGGGGTGCATCGAACCCTCGGAGATGCATGCAAGGTCCATGACCTCGATCCATCGAACGGAGGACTCTCACTCATTCCAGTTCCGGGCGCCCCAAGGGTCCATCCAGATTCACAGCGTAGGAAACGGCTATCTGAATCTCAGGGATATGCTGCTGGTGCAGTCCGGGGACAACTCCTTCGAGTTTCGCATGGAGAAGGAGTGCGGACTCAAGATCGCCTTGATGGACGGTGAAACTCCCGTACCTCTACCTGTCCTGCTCGACCTGGAGGCCGAGCACTTGGATGGGGACGGAGAGGTGCTCTATGTCTCTCCGGGACAGGCGGAGTTCGGCACGGCATTCTCTGAACCAGGGCAGTACCGATTCGATCTGCCGGACTTGGACGAGTACGAACCGATTCCCACGCAGACCGTCACCTTGGAACGCGGCAAGACGGTGCGTCACGTGATCCAGTTGGTCCGCAAACCCTGATCCGTTCCGCCGATCTCCGATCGGCGAGTAGGACTGGGTGGTGGGGCCACGCGCGTAACGTGAAGCGCACGTGAACGACTCGTTCGCGCAGCATGAATCGCTGTGCGAGCATCGATTCCAAAGGGAGAGAACCACCCTCCAGGAACCGCATTGGTTCATCACGACATCACCGCTCCTTGGTGGTTCGTTCACAACTCGGCTCTACCGTTCGCGGCATCGATCCCCAGTACAACTCGATGTCCACGTTCCTTTCGCACCGAGCCACGGTTGCGATCGTGCTCCGCCACGTTGCGCGCACGATCCTGCTCCTGGTCTCCATTCCTTCGATCGCCCTCGCGTCGCAGGACGATCCCGGCTCCATTCGTGGACTCGTGATGGACGGGGATTTTGACGTTCCGCTGCGCGACGCCGAGGTCCTGATCCTCGAGACGAACGAGGCCCAGGCCACCGACGCGCAAGGGCGCTACCGCTTCGACGCGATCCCGGCCGGGACCTACACGCTGGTCTTCTCGAAGGAAGGCTTCTCGCGCCTGCTGCGCCAGGCCGTCGTCGTCCAGCCCGGCAGTCTCGTGACCCAGGACGCCACGCTGGCGGGCGACTTCACCGAGCTCGAGCCGTTCGTCGTCCAGGGCATCCTCGCGCTCGGCGGCGGCAGCGAGGAAGCGCTCATCGACCTGCGCTTCGACAGCGCGGCGTTCCTCGATTCGATCGGCAAGGACTTCATGAGCAAGGGCGGGTTCAGCGACGCCGCCTCCGCCCTGCGCGCCGTGTCCGGCGCCTCGGTCCAGGACGGCAAGTTCGCCGTCATCCGGGGCTTGCCCGACCGCTACGTGAGCTCCCAGCTGAACGGCGTTCGCCTGCCTTCGGCCGACGAGGACAAGCGCGCCGTGGAACTGGACCAGTTCCCGAGCGCGGTGATCGAGAGCCTGCAGATCAGCAAGACCTTCACGCCGGATCAACAAGGCGACGCCTCGGGCGGTGCGGTCAACATCCAGCTGCGCGGCATCCCGGAGGAGACGATCACCGAATTCACGATGCAGTCCAGCTTCAACTCGCAGGTCGCGGGCCGGAAGGACTTCCTGTCCTACACCGGCGGCGGTCTGACCCAGTTCGGCAGCAACGACGGTCGGCACATCCAGACCGACAACCTGGGTTCGAACTGGACCGGCGCGGTCGGCGTGACCCGCGAAGATGCGCCCACGGACTTCAAGTGGAACGCCAGCGCCGGCACGAGCACCGTACTGGACAGCGGGATCAAGGTCGGCGGATTCCTGAACGTGTTCTACGAGCGCGACAGCTCGTTCGAACAGGGCTTCGACGACTCGTACTGGGTCGACACGCCCGGCGCGGGTCTGGTCCCCGAGACTTCGGGCGGTTCGCCCACGGGCGGGGACTTCAAGACCAACCTGTTCGACGTCGAGAAGAGCAGCCAATCCGTGCAATGGGGCGGCATCGCGACGTTCGGCATGGAGGTCGACGACAGCATCTACAACCTGACCTATCTGCACAGTCACACGGCCGAGGACACGGCGACATTGGCTGAGGACACGCGCGGCAAGGCCTACTTCTTCCCTGGCTACGACGTGAACGACCCGGCCGGTCCGGGGAACATCTCGGACGACGTCGACGCGGCGCCCTACCTGCGGACGGAGACGCTCGAGTACACGGAGCGGACGACCGGGTCGTTGCAGCTCAGCGGCAAGCACGAGTTCGACGCGGAAGGGCTCGAGATTGGCGACCTGATCTTCCGCCGCCCGAAGCTCGACTGGAACATCGCGCGCAGCTTCGCGAACCTCGATCAGCCCGACAAACGACAGTTCGGTTCGGTCTGGGTGCCCGAGTCCTTCAACCCCGGCGCGCCCCCGTTCGTCCCGCCGTTCTTCACGCCGCCGACCCATGACGGCCTGTTCCCGGCAGCCACGTTCTCGCTCGGCAACCTGCAGCGGATCTTCAAGAAGATCGAGGAGGAGGGCACGCAGCTCAGCGTGAACGCGACCTTCCCGTTCGAGCAGTGGGACGGCGAAGAGGGCTTCCTGAAAGCCGGCTACTTCAGCGACCGCGTCGACCGCCGGTTCGATCAGGAGACGTTCAGCAACTCGGGCGACCAGTCCAGTTATCAGGGCGCCTGGGAGGACTACTGGAGCGCCGTGTTCCCCGACGAGCCGGGCCACGCGATCTTCGGTTCGACCGAGGACATCGACTACGACGGGACCCAGGACATCACGGCGTTCTACCTGATGGGGGACATCCCCGTCGGCGAGCGCTGGAACCTCATCACCGGCGCGCGCCTGGAGTCGACCGATCTCGGCATCGTCAACGACCCCGAGGCGAACGCCCTCTACTTCCCGCCCGGCGCCACCGCACCGGTCGCCCTGAATCCTGGTTCCGCGGACGTGAGCTTGAGCGAACAGGACCTCCTGCCGTCGCTGGGCGTGATCTTCGAAGCGACGGACGACTGGACGTTCCGCGCCTCGGTCAGCAAGACGATCGCGCGCCAGACCTTCAAGGAGATCACCCCGATCATCCAGCAGGAGTTCCTGGGCGGTCCGGTGTTCGTCGGCAACCCCGGTCTGCGCATGAGCGCCCTGACGAACTTCGACCTGCGCGCCGACTACCGACCGACGGAGTCGTCCTTGGTCTCGTTCTCGGCGTTCCACAAGGACCTGAAGGACCCGATCGAGTACGTGCAACGCGTCGGCCTGTTCAGCTTCACGACGCCGACCAACTACCCGAAGGGCGAGCTCAGCGGGCTCGAGTTCGAAGCGCGCCAGGACCTGGGCCACTGGAACGATTCGTTCCGCGGTCTGTCGGTCGGCGCCAACGCGACCTTCATCAAGTCCAAGGTGCAGGTCCCCGAGGACGAGGCCGCGTTCTTCGCCTCGCCCACGATCCAGGCGCCGCTGACGAGTCGCCGGATGACGAACGCGCCGGAGCGCTTGCTCAATCTGTTCGCCACCTACGAGGTCCCGACCACCGGGACCGCGATCGGCGTCTTCTACACGATCCAGGGCGAGACCCTGATCGCGGGCGCTGGCGTCTCGAACAACAACTTCGTGCCGAGCCTGTTCGCACAGGAGTACGACACGCTGAACCTGACCGTTTCCCAGGAACTGGGCAGCCTTTGGAAGCTGCGGTTCCAGGCGAAGAACCTGACCAACCCGACCATCGAGACGGCTTACAGCTCGCCGTACACGGGGCCGGACGTGACCAACACCGCCTTCTCGCGCGGCATCGAGTACTCCATCAGCATCGGCCTCAAGCTGAGCTTCTGAAGACCTAGAGCCCCATCGGGCAACTGCATCATGAACATCACATCCATTCGAGCCGGGCTGCGCACGCTGGGTCGGTCCACACTGGGTCGACCCACGCTGGGCCGACGCACGAACATGCGGAACGCGCTGGTTGGCGCGGCCGTGCTCGTGGCCACCGGCTTCGCCCCGACCGATTCCCAGGACGAGTCCAAGAACGAGTTCGACATCGAGATGACTCGGACGGCTCTCCAGGAATGGGTCGATACGCAGCGCATCCGTGCCGAGGAACTCGAGGCCTGGCGTCAGGATCAAGTCACGTTGAGCGAGCGCATCCTCCTGATCCGCGACAAGATCGAATCGGCCCGCGAGACCTCCATGGCGATCCAGGAGGAGATTCGCTCGACGGACGAATCGCTCACGACGGCGAACGCCGAGCACAGCCAGCTGGTCGAAGCCCTCGCGACGTTGGAGCCCCAGATCGTCGCCCTCGAAGGCCGGGTGCGACGGCTGATCCCGACGCTTCCCGAGCCGTTGCTGGACACCCTCGACCTTCTGGTGAAGCGCATCCCCGAGGACTCGGCGAACACCAAGGCCTCGATGACCGAGAGGTTCCAGAACGTCGTCGGCATCCTCAACGCGGCCAACAAGTTCAACCGTGAGATCCAGCCGGTCACCGAGCTGCGCCGGCTCGAGAACGGCTCGATGGCCGAGGTCCGCACGCTCTACATCGGGCTCTCGATCGCCTACTACGCCACGCGCAGCGGCGATTCCGGCGGCGTCGGCTACCCGACGGACAACGGCTGGACGTGGACGGCCCTGGACTCCAGCGCCATCGACATCGCCCGCGCGATCGAGATCTTCGAAGGCGCCGAACAAGCGACCGTCGTCGGCCTGCCGCTGACGGTCGGGGAGGTGGCGCGATGAAGGCCCAACGCATTCTCGCCAGCGCGCTGCTCGTCGCGAGCGCGACACACGCTGCGGTGACGCACACGAGCGTCCGGACCCAGGACGACCCGTCCCTGACCAGCGTCTCGACGGACGTTCATCAGGCATTGACCGACAGCCTGGGGATCCTCGCCTCCCAACGCGCGGCCATTCTGGAGCAGAAGCTTCCATTGACCGACGAGTTGCGCGCCCTCGAGGCCGAACTCGCCGAGGTCGAAGGGGTCCTGTCCGACGCGACCCGCGAACGGGACGGACGCATCCTGAACCTGACGAACCTGACGCGGCGCATCACGCAACGCCAAGGGGACATCGACTACTTGACGACCAGCCTCTTCGGTCCCTTCGCCCGCGAGTTCGAAGCCCGGCTTCACGTCTCCGAGGCCGATCGGTACGACCTGCTGATCGACTCCGCCAAGGACGCGCCCGAGGTCCCGCTCCTGCCTCTGGCCGAGATGCTGTGCCGTCAAGCCGGTCTGCTGTCCGTCGCGATCGATCGCATCGAGGACCTGCACGGCGGCGCGCGCTTCCCGCTGAGCGTCGTCGACCAGGAGAGTCTCGTTCGGGAAGGCACTTGCCTGCTCGTCGGTCCCTCGGCCATCTTCCGCTCGACGGACGGGACCCATGTCGGCGGTGTCGATCGCTTCGTCAACTCCGAGGCGGCCAGCCTGATCGCGTTCGACGATCCGCTCTTGACGGAAGCCGCGAGCGCCTTGGTCGAGACCGGCGAGGGCACCTATCCGCTCGATCCGACGCTCGGCAACGCGCACAAGATCGCCGCGACCCAGGAGTCGCTCTTGGAGCACATTCAGAACGGCGGCCCGGTGATGATCCCCATCTTCACCATGGCGGGTCTGGCGTTGCTGATCGCGCTCTACAAGTGGCTGACGCTGGCCTTCGTCCGCAAGCCGTCCAGCAAGCAGATCAATGAGTTGATGGAAGCGGTCGGGACGGGCGAGGAGGAGGAAGCGATGCAACGTGCGCGCCGACTCCCCGGACCGGTCGGACGCATGCTCGCGGCCGGCGTCGAGGCGATGCACGCGCCCCGCGACCTGGTCGAGGAGGTCATGTACGAGCGCGTGTTGCGCACGCGACTCCGCTTGCAGCGCATGCTGCCCTTCATCCAGATCTGCGCGGCCTCCGCGCCTCTGCTGGGTCTCCTCGGAACCGTGACGGGCATCATCAACACGTTCGAGATGATCAAGGTGTTCGGTTCCGGGGACGTGAAGAGCCTCTCGGGTGGCATCTCGGAGGCGCTGATCACCACCAAGTTCGGGCTCGTCGTCGCGATCCCGTCCCTGTTGTTGCACGCCTTCCTGTCGCGCAAGGCGCGGGCCATCGTCGGTCACATGGAGACCTCCGCGGTCACGTTCATGAACCGTCTCGGCAAGTCGGACCTTCCGCGGCCCGGTGGCGCGCCCATGTCGGGCCTCCACTCGCAGCCGGATCCGAATCTCGTACGCGAGCAGGTGAAGGAGGTCCTTCAGGAGATCCTCGGTTCCTCCGCGAGCGCCGACGTGGTCCAGGACGCTGCCCCCGCCCAGCCCGCCGGTTGATGCGAGCCATGTCCCTGATGATCGCTTCCCTCGACGTCGGAACCCTGCGCGAGAGCCTGCTGGACTTCTGGTTCCAGGCGCTCGAGATCTGGGGCAACGGTGGTTGGGCGATGTACGCCATCGCCACCATTTCCTTGGTCATGTTCGCCATGGGCGTGCAGGTGATGATGAACCTGCAACGCACCGGATTCGCGTCGGTGGGGGAGCGCACCTGGCGCCGCTGGATCCTGAACCCGGCCGAACGCCGTGGACGCATCGGCGACCTGCTCGATTTCGTCACCGGCGGCCGGACCATCGAGGACACCACGACCTTCTTCCAACAACTGCGTGCCACGGAGCTGTCGCCGTTCGAACGCGACTTGAAGGTGATGAAGATCTGCGTGAGCGCGGCGCCCCTGGTCGGGCTGCTCGGCACGGTGACGGGCATGCTCTCGACGTTCGGCGCCCTGTCCGCAGGGTCCGGCGGCGACCAGACCATGGGCATGGTCGCGGGCGGCATCTCGGAGGCCTTGATCACCACCGAGACCGGGTTGGTCATCGCTCTGCCGGGCCTGTTCCTGCAATACCACCTGACTCGCAAGTTCGAGAGGTACCGCGTGTTCCTGGCGCACCTCGAAACGGTCTGCACCCAGATCCTGCACCGCGACCTGCACGCGCAACAGGAATGGAGCGTGCGTCAAGCCGCCGGCGCCGAGGTCGGCCGCATTCTCAAGTCCCGCCTCCAAGAGGCTTCCGCGTCGCACTGACGCCCTTCAACCCACCAACCCCATGGGACGCTTCCAAGAATCCATCGAAGACGACAACGAGGCCGTGATCGACATGTCACCGCTGATCGACTGCGTCTTCATCCTGTTGATCTTCTTCATCGTCACGACCGTCTTCGTCGAGGAGACGGGCGTCGAGATCGATCGACCCGAAGCGGCGTCCTCGGTGCAGCTCGAGAAGAACAGTCTGCTGTTCGCGATCACCAAGAACGGCCAGGTCGTCTACGGCGGCCAGAACGTGGGCGTTGCGGGCGTGCAGAGCATCGTCCGGCGCGAGCTGCAAGGGGGCGACCTGATGCCCGTCATCATCCAGGCCGACGACGTCAGTCACACCGGCATCGCCGTCAAGGTGATCGGCGAGGCCAAGCTCGGTGGCGCCGAGAAGGTCAGCCTCGCCACGCGGCGTTGATCCCATGAGCACGCCGAACTCGAATCAGAGATCGCTCTTCGGAGGTCTCGTTCACCGTCTGGCGGTGGCGTTCGGCTCCGCGTCGCTGACCGCCGTCTTCTTCCTGGTCCTGCCCTTGATCCAGGCGATCACGGCGCCGGATGCGTCGGTCTGGGACCTGACCGAGGCCGAGACGACCAGCCTGCCGCCTCCGCCGCCGCCCGAGCTCGACGAGCCCGAGCCCGATCCGCCCGAGCAGGACGACGAGCCGCCCGAACTCGAGCAGGAACCCATGCGGTTGGACCTGTCCCAGCTCGAGCAGGCGTTGGCGCCGGCCATGGGCGATGGCTGGGGCATGGAGTCAGGCATCGACCTGTCCCGCGTCATCGGTGGCGCCGCGGAGTTCAAGGAACTGCTCGAAGCCAGCGAACTGGACAACCAGGCGCGCCCGATCCACCAGGTCGAGCCGACGCTCAGTCCCAAGATCCGGCGCCTGGGCAAGGCCACCGTCTACGTCATCTTCATCGTCGACGACAAGGGCCGCGTGCGTCGCCCCAAGATCCAGTCGTCGCCCGACCCCGCTTACGACAAAGCCGCGCTGAACGCAGTCAAGCAATGGCGCTTCGAACCCGCACAGAAGGACGGCCAGAAGGTCGGCTCCAAGGTGCGCGTCGGCATTCAGTTCCCCGACCAAGAATGATCATGAAGCTTCTTTCGACCCCGTCCCGTTCGTCCCTCGTCCTCCGTTCCTTGCTGGTTCTGGGTGCATGCGCTTCGCCGGCTGCGGCCCAGGACTCCGAACTCGTGAATGCGCTCGAACCTCGACCTGCTGGCCTGGCGAGGCAGAACTCGCACGAGCTGGACCTGTGGAACGACGCGGCATTCCGAGCGCATTTCGTGCGCAGCTACGCCGCCGATCTGGCGATCGAGCCGCCGCTGACGTTCGACGAGCGCGACGTCATCATCGAGATGCGCGAATGGATGGCGAAGGATCGTCCGGACCGCGCGATCCGCCTGTTGGAGCGCAACATCGACGAGGATGCCTCCGCTGCCCTGGACTTCGCGCTCGCCAACATCGTGTTCCAGCTGGCCAACGCGTCCGCACTCGACGAAGCCACGGACCAGGACATCGCGGCCCACGAAGCGCAGTGCGCCACGTACATGGAGCAGGCGTTGGCCGGCTACCAGACGTGCGTCGCGAAGCACCGCGACTTCCGGCGCGCACACAAGAACCTGGGTCTGATCCACGTGCAGGCCAACCGCTTCGACAAGGCGATCCCGCACCTGTCGCGGGTCGTGGAGCTGGGAGGAGGGGACGCGCTGAACTTCGGGTTGCTCGGTTACGCCCACGCCTCCAACGGGGACCACCTCTCGGCCGAGACCGCGTACCGCATGGCGTCCCTGCTCGATCCCGCACAGCCGGATTGGAAGAAGGGGCTGGCCTTCAGCCTTCTCGAGCAGCGGCGCTATCCGGATGCGGCTGCGCTGTGCGACGTCCTGATCCGCCAGCAGCCCCAGGCGACCTCGTTGTGGACGTTGCAGGCCAATGCGTTCCTCGGGATGCAGCAACCTCTGCGAGCGGCCGAGAACTTCGAGTTCGTGGCGCGCATGGGGCAGGCCGGTCCGCAGGTGCTCGCCAAGCTGGGCGATATCTACTCCAGCGAAGCGTTGTACGACCTGGCGCGGGACGCCTACGTGCGCGGTCTGCGCGTGGCCGGCGATCAAGGTCCGGACGCGTCGATTCGCGCCGCCAAGGTCCTGATCTCGCGACGCGCGACGATTCAGGGTCGTGATGTCTTGGACGCGATCGAAGGCGCGTTCCGCGAGACGATGAACAAGGATCAGCAGAAGGAGGTCCTGCGTCTGCGGGCTCGCATCGCGCTCGCCAACGGTCAGGGCAGCGAGGAGGAGGCGAGCATCTTGCGCGAGATCCTGGCGCTGGATCCGCGCGACGGCGATGCCCTCGTCCTGCTCGGGAAGTACCACGACTCGAAGGGCGAGGTCGACCTGGCCGCCCATCAGTTCGAGTACGCCGCCAGCCTGGAGGCGTTCGAGTTCGAGGCCAACCGCGAGCACGGACAGATGTTGGTGCGCGCCAAGCGCTACAAGGACGCGTTGCCGAAGCTCCGTCGCGCCCAGGAGCTGAAACCCTCCGAACGGCTCGAGGAGTACCTGGCCGAGGTCGAACGTCTGAGCCGCTCACGCTGACGCACCTGCGACGACGGTTCGGGGGCGACCCTGTTCCGGTACGAGACACCCTGGCGCTTCGGCGACCGGGGTGTCTTCGTCTTAATGTGCTTCGGCTCAACGCGGCGGGTCGGGGCGATCGAGAGAAGGGTCATGCCTCGTCTTCACACTCGCTTCATCCAGCTCAACCTCGTCCTCTGCCTCGCTCTCGCGCCGGCGTGCACATCGCCCACCATGTCCGGCATGGCAGCCTTCGAGCGCGGGGACGTCGCGTCCGCCCACGACCGCTGGTTGCATTCCGCGCGCGAAGGGGACGCGAACTCGCAGTACTGCTTGGGCTTGATGTACGACGAGGGAATCGGCGTCGACGCGAACGCGAGCCTCGCGGTGTCCTGGTACCGACGAGCCGCCGACCAAGGCGTCGCGGCGGCCCAGAACAACCTCGGACTCATGTACCTCGAAGGGCGAGGCGTGCCGCGCTCCGAGGACGAGGCCTTGGCCTGGTTCGACAAGGCTGCGGATCAAGGGTTCGCGCCCGCTTTGTCCAACCGGGCGATGCTCTTCCTGTCCGAGCATCAGGGGACGAACCCGAGCGTGCTGAGCGATCTGGAGCGCGCCGCCGACGCAGGGGAACCCCACGCGCAACACGTGCTCGCCGTGCTTCGCGAGAGCGGCCTGGGAACGGAGCGAGACGTCGTCGCGTCGATGGAGATGTATCGGCGAGCTGCCCGCCAGGGCTCGGCGGATGCGCAGTTCCAGATGGGACGACTCTCGATGAACGGCGCAGGCGGAACGCCCGACGAATCCGATGCTCGAGACTGGTTCACGCAAGCCGCGCAGCAAGGTCACGTGCAGTCGCAGTTCCTGGTGGGTTGGATGAACTTGCAGGGACGCGGTGGTCCGAAGAACGAGGTCTACGCGGCCCGTTGGTACGAACGCGCCGCAGATCAGGGATTTGCTCCTGCGCAGTCGGCGCTCGGTCGACTTCATGCCACCGGAGTCGGTGTCGAGGTGAGCGACGAGGACGCGCTCCACTGGTTCCGGATCGCGGCCAAGAACGGCGAACCTGCAGCGCAGTACAACTTGGGTCTGATGCTGGCCCAAGGTCGCGCGACGCGCCGGGACCCGGACCAGGCGCGGCTGTGGTTGACCGCTTCGGCCAAGCAAGGACTGCCGATCGCCCAGGATCGGTTGGCCAACCTGTTGGAGAGCGGTGAGTCCTGGGCGATCGATCTTCCGAAGGCCTACCAATGGGCCGTTCTGGCCGCGGAACAAGGCCATTCGGGCGCTGCCGCACGACGCGATCGACTGGCCGAGAGCATGACTTCGGCAGAGTTGCAGCGCGCCAACGCGTTGCTCGATGCGTGGCGCGGCGAGCACTGATCGCGCGATTCTCATCCTGAACCGGTCGACGCTGATTCCACCAGGAATCGCCGTTCCTGCGGCCTAGGACACCGTCCTTAACGCTCCGTTCATGCGCTGATCACAGCGCGTGAACGGAGCGTTCGCATGGCTCACGAAAGTCAAAGACTCGCTTCGCGTGGTCCTCACGGTCCGTCAACAAAGCGTCCCTATCTTCCTGCTCGTCCAAGGCAGAAACCCGGCCGGATCCTCCGTTGCAGGGCCGCCCCAACTCCATCAACGAACCAACAGGACCTTCTCTCGTGAACTCTCTCCTCAACCGCACCGGTGCCTCCCTGGCATTCGGTCTTGGGCTCGCCGGTGCAGCTACCGCTGGCGACGTCCTCGTGACCTCCGACATCGCGGTCTCCACGACCTGGACCGCGGACAACACCTACAACCTGCAGGACCAGATCTACGTGCTCCCCGGCGCGTCTCTGACGATCGAGGCCGGCACGGTCGTCTCCAGCACCACCAATCTGGGCGGCAGCCTTGCCGTTGCGAAGGGCGCGCAGATCTTCGTGCAGGGCACCCAGACGCACCCGGTCATCATGACCTCGAAGGCTGACGAGGCCACCTGGACCGGAGGCGACTCCCGCACCGGGACGTGGCGCGAAGCCGCCAACGAGTGGGGCAACCTGACGATCATGGGAGATGCCTACATCTCCGAGAACGCGACGGTCGGCAACACGGCCGTTCCGAGCGCGAGCAACTTCGCGGCCATGGAAGGCCTGGTCGCCGACTTCGTCGGTGACACGAAGGTCCTCTACGGAGGTGGCAACGACGACGACGATTCGGGCTCCATCAGCCACCTGTCGATTCGCTACGGCGGTCGCGTGATCGGCTTGGGCAACGAGCTCAACGGCTTGTCCCTCGGCGGCATCGGCCGCGGCACGGATCTCAGCTACGTCGAGATCATGAACAACGTCGATGACGGCATCGAGATCTGGGGCGGCACGCTCGAGCTCGACCACATCGCCATCTGGAACGTCGGCGACGACAGTCTGGACATCGACCAGGGCTTCCGCGGCAAGGTCCAGTTCGGCCTGATCGTCCAGGGCTACAGCGTCGACGCGAGCCAGGGCTCGGGCGTCGGCGACAACGCCATCGAGACGGACGGCGCCGAGGACTCGGACTGGCAGCCCGTCACCACGACGACCATGTACAACATGACGGTCATCGGTCAGCCCGTCGACGGTGACGGCCTCACCGCATGGCGTGATGGTGCGCGCGTCCAGTACCGCAACTGCATCTTCATGGACGGTGGCGAGCAAGTCGTCCGCCCGGACGGCGACGACGGTGACGGCGCCAGCGGCTACGGCCACAACGGCACCCTGACCTTCGCCCAGACCTGGACGACGCCCTACACGGCGACCAGCGCGGTCAACGCGCCCGCCATGCCCGGCGACTTCTACCAGTCGCAGTCCTCGGGAATGCTGTCCGAGATGACCGACTCGGTCTTCTTCCGCAACCTGAACGCCGCCGCTTACACCGAGGCCAACGTGCACAACGTCTTCGGTGCCGGCAACCACAACGTTCTCATCCCCGGCTTCGACGCCGTGGACGCCCCGATCGTCTCCATCACCCGCGGCCCGGCCGTGGTGCGTGGCGGCAAGACCATGCTGCCGGTCATCGGCCTGGACCCGCGTGCCGCCAACGCAGCGGTCACCAGCTTCGCGGCCGCTCCGAACGACGGCTTCTTCGTTCCGGCCAGCTTCCGCGGCGCCTTCGCCGCGGGTGACGGTGCCAACTGGCTCTCCGGTTGGACGGCCTCCGAGGCCTACGGCATGACCAACACCGGTGGCGTGCAGCAGTCCGAGATCAACATCCTCTGCGACCCCGCCAATGATCACTACCTGGGCAACTACGCCAAGCTCAACGACAGCGTGTTCGACGGTGCCGCCGAGTCTGGTCTGCACCTCGAGGTGACCGACGGTCCCGCCGGTGAGTTCGGCTTCTTCCTCGTCTCCGCTTCGTCGGGTCCGGGCCTGAACGTCTTCGAAGGCATCCTCTGCCTCACCAACCCGACCGGTCGCTACAACCCGCAGATCGCCACGAACCAGGGCGCGCCCGAACTCAACTCGATCGGACAGTTCGACGCGAACGGCACGCTGTACAGCATCTCCGGAAACGCATCCAGCTCCGGTGGATCGGGCTACGACGTCCCGCTCCTCCTGCCCTTCAGCCCGGCCGGTCAAGTGATCGCGCCTGGTGACACCTACTACTTCCAGGCCTGGTACCGCGACCTCAACGGTGGCGGTGGCTCGTCTGCGAACTTCTCGAACGTGGCCGAAGTCCTGTTCCCCTGACCCAACGCCGCGCCTCTCGAGCTTTGGCTCGGGGATCGTTATTGGGGAAAGAGGCTCCCCCTCCCTTTTCGGGAGGGGGAGCCTTCTCCCGAGTCCCACGCCGACCTGATCCCGCATCCGATCGCACCTCTTTCATGCTTCACGAATCCACGCGAACCGCTTCTCTTCTGCTCCTCCTTGGCCTCGTCACCGGATGTGGTGAGTCCGCCACTCCCAAGGTGTCCGCCGGATCCGGGACGCCAACGAGTCTCCATGCTCCGGCAGCGCCTGCGCTGAACGCGACGCATCGCGATCTGCTGGACCTGGCCTTCGACGCCGTGAGCGCGATGCCGACGAACCCGCACGCCAAGAACCGAGCACGAGGACAGTCCGAGGTCGTCGACACCTGCTTCGAGATCGGGCAACTCGAGCTGGCTCATCACTACGCGGAGCGCATCGACAACTGGCGCAAGCCTCTGGCCGAGGCGACCTATGCCGCCGCCCTGCTCGACCAGGGACGCACCGAAGGCGTCGAGTCGATTTTGGAGCGTGCTCTGGCATCGGCCGAGCAGGCCGAAGGGTGGCGCAAGGACCGCATCCGAAGCCAGGTCGCGGCGGGGCTGACGAAGATGGGGGACGGCAGCCGCGCGTCCTCCGTGGCCGACGGCTTGTCCGGCTCCGAGCTCGGCCCCTATCAACGCGCCATGGCGTCGCACGTTCCGGCCGAGGACATGGACACCTTGCTGGCCGGGATCGACCGCCAGATCGCCACCGGGGACTTCGAGCTGCACCGCCATGCACTGCAGTCGCTCATCGTGTGGATCGGTCGATTCCCGGACGACGCTGAATCGCGTCGCGAGATGGAGGACCGCATCGTGGACTCCTGGAGTCGCCTGCCCGCGCAGATGCGCATCGAGTTCGCGCTCGAGCTCGCGGACCTCGCCTTGGTCCGCTCGGACGAGTCGAGGGCCCGGTACTGGGTCGAACAGGCCGACGGTCTCCTGCACGGTCCCTCCTGGGTCCCGGAGCATCGCATCCCCTTGGTCTGTTCGGTGGCGGCGGTGCGGGCGCGTTATGGCGATGCGGGACGTGCCGAGGCGGATCTGAAGTTGATGGAGCGGCTGTACCACGAGCAGCGCGAGAACATCGCGAACATCTATCGTGCCGACGCGCTCGTTCCACTGGCCGTCGCGTGGCACCGGTTGGGCGACGGGGATCGCGCGCAGCAGGTCCTGTGGTTCGCTGTCGAGGAGTCGCAGGAGAACCCGAACTCGAGGCCACGGGTCGACGACCTCATCCTGGTCTGTTGTGCGATGGTGGAGTCGGACCTTGCACCGAACGCCCAATTGCTCAACCGGATGCGGGAGATCGCCGCGAGCATGGGTGCGCCTTGGTAGGTCACGTCTGAGCCACTTCATCGGGCCCGTAGGCCCTGGCAGGAAGGGTTGCCCGAACCGTTGATCGTCGATTCCATGGCGGAGTCGCAGCCCGCTTTGACGGCGGTCCACCTCGCATGGGAGACTTCGGGTCCCGCGAAGCGGGTCCCATGAAACGAACCCTGCTCATGATGGTCGTGGTCGGTCTCACCGGACTGCTCGGATGGTGGTTGAGCGGTAACCAGGAAGGCGCTTCGAAGTTCGGGAGCGGAGTTCAGGCGCCCGCGAACACGGATACGACCAAGGAGTTGCTCGAGTCGACCGATCTGGTCGGCGAACCAGCTGATATCGAAGGCCGTGCGGTTGCGGAGGTCGCAGTCAACGATCCGGCCGAAACGCAGTCGGTCGCGATTCCCTCGATCCAGAGGGGGCGAGTCGTCCTGGTCGACGAAGCCGGTGTGGAACACCGTGAGTCGAGCGGGCAGTTGACTCTGATGAAGTGGACCGGAAATCGTGGAGAGCCCGATCCGATTCGAGTCGAACTCGGTTCGTTCGAGTTCGATGCAACGAACATCGACCGGGTGAGTGTCGAGGACCTCATCATCGATGGACGCTATGCCACGGACATGGAAGACGACTCACGTCACGTTCTCGATGCCGAAGAGATCGGTCTCCGCGTCAAGTGGGCGCCGTCGTTCACCCTCAACGTCTTGGATGCGGACAGCGGAATCCATTTGGACCAAGTTCGTGTGTTGTGGGGGCCCCTCTGGATGTCCATTCGCCACAACCAGCACCCCTGTCATTGGGAGTCGGACCCAGAGACCGTTTGGGTCGCATCGGCACACTCGCCCATGACGTTGCCAACAACCTCGGAGCAAGTTGGACGGAACACCTCCGTGGTGTTCATCAGCAGTCCGGGTTATGCCTGGAAGCGAATCGACGTCGACCTGCGTCAAGGGGGTGCCCGGACGGTCCGGCTGGTGCCCGGTGGTCAGCTCGAGATTCACGTGACCGGGACCATCCCTTCCGGCGCTCAACTACGGTTCAGGGCGCCAACAGAGCCCGATTCGGTTCCCTTGTTCTCGATCGACCTGGATCGTTCCGGGGAGCAGTCGGTACATGGAGTCACGTCAGGGGAACTGCTGGTGCGCGTCGAAGTCGGCGATTGGTTCCACCAGCCGACCGTACTGGGCTCGGCCATGATCGACGTGGTCGCTGGGCAAGTCACGGACGTCGACATCGCACTCGAACCGCTGCCTGAACCTGAGCTTGGCATCGTGACGGGAACATTGAGTGTTTCCGAGGCCTGGGCTTTCGAGTCCATTCAGGTGAGTGCTACGCCCATGGGGCATTCTGGCCTGCGGAGAGGGCGACCTGTTCGAATCTATCGAGCGAAGATGACCGAGCTCCATGGAAGCTGGTCCTTTCGATTTCCTCCCATGCCGGTCGGCATGTATTGCATTCGATTCGAGAGTGCTCGGTCTCGGAGTGAAGTCGAAGTTCCCAGCATTGTCGAGCTGACGTCTGCTGGTGCTCATGTCGACTTCACCGTCGGTCCACCGTGTACCGTCCAGGTGACCGTCTTGGACGGTGACACAGGTGAGGTGGCCGACCTACAGAGAATCAGTTGGGGAATCGTGGATCCCAAGACCGGATACCCAAGTTCCCGTTCGAGTGTCCCACGAGCTGAAGGTGAGACGTACTTCGAGTTTCGTGCGCCACGAGGGGAAATCAGCGTGGGATCTCTGGCGAATGGATACACGTCCATGGACGCAACGGTCGAAATCGAGGAGGGCTTGAATTCGTTCGAGTTCACGTTGCTCCAGGAGTGCCCGTTGAACGTGGCCTACATGGATGACGGTGTATCCATCCCTGCTCCACTTCATCTCGAGCACACGTTCGAGCACGTAGGAGGTGAGGGCAAGGTTCTCTACTACTCGAGCCACAAGGCGGAATTCCAGACGGCCTTCGATCTGCCCGGCGAGTATCGAATGGATGTCAGCGACATCGACGGGTACGAGCCCATTCCCACCCAAACGGTCACCGTGAAACGCGGTGAGCCCACGCGACACGTCGTCCAACTCGTGCGCAAGAACTAGCTCCATTCAGCTCTTCGTCAATGCGGCGAAGAACCGGGCCGCCTTGCTCGAGCTCGGTGTCGATTCGACCTCAGCGGCAAGCAGCCATGCTTGCAACGCGTGCTGCACCAACTTGGAGTCCAGCCCCGACGGAATCTCGATCTCCAGTTCGTGGTGCACCTCGCCGTTCGGGAAGGTCGTCGCGTCGCATTCCAGCGTGATCTCCACCGGGCCGGAAGGCGCTTCGATCGCCACGCGTTGGCGCTGACGCACGTTGTCGAATCCGCCGACGGGCTGCACGGGACGTGCACCGGTCCGTTCTCGAATCAGCGCGACCAACTCCGCACAACCGGGTCCAGCTGCACCCAACAGGTCGAGCGGGCAGACGTCGCCCGCTGCGACGCGCGCCGCGACCTCGCTCGAGATCCGGGTCTCCGCTTCGCCGCGTGACGCGACCGTGCCGTCCTCGCTCAGGGTCTCGGGGGACTTGGCGGTCACCGTGAAGTGCCCGTCCTCGTCGCGCAATCGCAGTCCGAAGCGTGCGTGGTGGAGGGCGAAGTCCGGCGTGTCGAAGAACACGTTCCTCTGCAGCGCCGTACCCAAGGACTCGCCACCGGCCGCCTTCGCGATCGCCTGCAAGGCCTCCGCCGACGGCACACGCAACTTCAGTTCGACCTCTTGCCCGTAACACGAATCGGATTCGTTCATCGGTCGTACTCGTACAGCGTCGGATCACCGTTCACCGTCGGGTGCGTTCCGGTGGGGGACGCGTCGCGGACCCAAGGACCGCGCTGGCCGTCCAGAGGCAACTGCAGGACCGTGTGTTCGTCGATCGCGTACGTAGCACCTGGCTCGAACGAATCACCGGTGTAGCGCGCGATGTTCGAGATGCGCAGTTCGTCCAGCACGCCGACGAAGTGCCCGGTCGGGTTCCCGCTGCCATCCACGTCGGCGCCGACGATCAACGGCAGGTCGTTCGGGCGCCGCGCTCCGCGCGAGGTACGCCGGCCGATGAGCTGACCGTCCACGTACAGCAACACTTCGGCGCCGGTGAAGACACCGGCCAGGTGGTGCCACGTGTCCTGCTTCAAGATCGGTCCATCCGCTTCGACGACGTCGTAGCCGCGGCCCGAGTGCACCATGAACGCCGGCACGCCGCCGCTGATGAAGAAGCCGTACCCGCTGCTCTCGGTCTTGTTGATCAGGCCCTGGCGTTCGTGGAACTTGTCGGCCTTCATCCAGGTCTCGACCGTGAACGGACCGTCGTGCAAGCGCAGGCGCTCGCTCGCGATCGAGAGCGAATCGCTGCCGTCGAAGCGCATGCCCTGGCGCCGCACAGGTGTGTCAAGTGCGACGCCGGTTTCGGGATATGCGGTCAGCACCAGTTCCAGCACCGCCGTACGCTCCGGCGACGAGATGCGTTGGTGCTCGGCCAGATAGTCGATCTGCCAGTGCAGTTCGGGCATGGCGAAGTCGTCGTCCAGCGTGTGGGCCGGGCGGTCCAGGTGGAAAGTCCAGGTCGCCGTTGCGCCGGGTTCGATGGTCACGTGAACGTGCTCGCTGCCCGATCTCCAGCGCCAATCGGCGGATTGGAGCCAGCTGGAGACCTCGATCGTGCGCGACGTCGGGTTCGTGAGCTCCATCGGCACCTCGAAGACCGCGCCCTCGGTCGGGTCGAACAAGAGGTCGACCTGGGCACGCGGGCGGACGTCCCGGGACAGCGTGCGCACGTCGTCGCTGACCTCGGCCGTGATCTCACGCGGGTCCAGCACGGCACCGACGGGCACGACGCTGATCGCCAAATCGTCGCCACGCACCGTCACCATGTGGAACTCGTGCAGGAAGCCGGCTTCCGGAACGTCACCGCTCTGGTGCCCTCCGACGGTCGCCAACGTGAAGTACTCGATCCCGTCGCGCACACCGTCGTAGCGCATCAGGTGGATGTGTCCCGCGAAGACCGCGGACACGTTGCCGGCCGCGGCGAGCTCGTGGTGGACGCGATCCCAATCGGAGCCGTAACCGCCGCCGATCCAGCGCGGATGGTGCAGGAAGACGAACACGTGTTCGGCGCCCTGGGTTCTCTTCAACGTGTCCTGCAACCAGGCGAACTGCTCGGGACTCATCGACTGGGATTCGGGGCGATGGAACGTGCGCTCGCCCGTCTTCGGATCGCCCTCGTCGCTGAACAGCACGACGAACCAGCAGTTCTGATGTTCGAACGCGTACCAGAGCGGGCCGAAGTGCTGCTCGTAGTTCGCTTCGTGCTCGCTCTCGGGTCTGCCGTTGCCGCGCCAGTAGATGTCGTGGTTGCCGGCGACCGGGAACCACGGCATGTCGAGCGCGCCCATCACGCCCTTGAACTGCAACATCTGCGCCATCCACGCGGGCGTCTGGTTGTAGCCCTGGATCAGGTCGCCGACGGTCATCACCAGGTCCGGCGCGAACAGGTTCGTGTCCTCGACCGCTTGCGCAAGCACGTGGATGCCTTCCGCCGGTCCGCCCGTGCGATCGCCGTAGACCGCGAACGTGAAGGCGTCCTCGTCCTTCGGAAGGGGGAGCGTGACGCCCGACTCGCGGTTCGTCAGGAAGCGGTCCTCGTCGGCCAGGACGTGCGAGTCCGAGGCTTCCGAAGCTTGGCCTCCGGAGAAGAGGGACGCGCCGCCGAGCAGGGCGAAGCACGCGAGACCGAGCCGCACGCGCGTGCGAGGCTGGAGGGTGGAGTGAGCGGATTTCTGCATGGGACCTCGTGGGGGCCCGATCCTAGAGTGCCTGGAGCGGACTTCTAGCGTGGGCTCACGAGTCTGCCCGTGGGGACCGCAGAGGGGGATCCCCTCACGGCCCTCCCTCACGGCCCCCGAAATGATGAAATCTGCTGATCCATCGGGCGTCCGTGACGTTCCCGGTGTGCCCACGGCCGCTCCGGTCGCCGTCGGCACTCGGATCTCCCCGAGAACCCTCCTGTCTCGATCCGTCTGGACTCAAGATGCGCTGCATGTCCCTCCACCTCGTTCCTGTCTCCGTCCTCGCCCTGCTCCTCGTCTCCACCCCGGCCGCCGCCCAGGGCACGCCGATCGGATTCATCGAGGACTACGCCCTGGCCACCGATCGCACCGCGGCGCTCGACCAGCTGATCCCCGGGACCGAGGAGTACTACTACTACCACTGTCTGCAGCGGCAGCACGAGGGCAACTACGAACAGGTCGAGGAGCTTCTGGCCACTTGGCTGCGCCGTCATTCGCGCGGCTCCCAGATGCGCGAGATCGAGAACCGGCAGGCGATGCTGACGTTCCCGTCCGACCCCGAACGCAGCTTGAAGTTGGTGCGCGAGCGCATCTCGCTGCACTTCGACCATCAACGCCAGGTCGCCGGTGAGAGCCCGAACCTGCCGACGCGACTGGACCCGGGCGTGCTGGCATGGGACGTCCTGCGCGATCGTGCTCTCGGCAATCATCGCCACCGCGTCGACGGGTTCCGCCCGCCCGCGTTCGACCGTTTGATGGGGATGGATCTGTCTTCGCGCCAGGTCGCGGACCTGCTCGGCAAGCTGAGGCGTCCCGACGCGCCGAACCTCGTGCAGCGCATCGTCGAGAACCTCCGTGACGATCGCGCCAAGGGGTGGGGCTCGATGCACGTCCACGGCCAACTCACGTTGAACCAGATGGATGCGGTCGCGGAGCAGATCGGTCCGATTCGCAACGACCCCGACTTCATCAGCCAGTACCTGCAACGCTTGGCGCCCGGCAGCGATGTCAAGTTGGACGCCGATCGCGATGCCGAACTGGCCTACCTCGAGCGCCTGCAAGCGTTCGTCGACCGACTGTCGCCCGTGCAGAACTCGTTGAAGGCGCACGTTCTGTACCACCGCTTGAAGTTCGATCTGAAGCAGGGTGCCCCGAACAAGGCGCGCTTCATGGCGTACCTGCGCTTGCCTCGCAATCGAGGCCCGGTGAACGAGGACTTCGTCAAGCGTGCTCCGCGCGGGCATTCCGTCGCCGACGTGCGTGCGAGGTTCGCGACCAAGTACGATGCGCCGGGCAGCGACGAGGACCTGATCCGCGACCACCTGGAGCACTTGTTCCAGACCGAACAGAGCTACGAGCCGTACCTCGAACTGCTCGACAAGGACTGGCTCGAGCGCGTGTTCGCCGAGACGAAGATCCTGGCCGGTATCGGCGACATGGAGCGTTGGTACACGTTGTTGGATTCGCCCAGCCGCTACGAGGCGTTGCGCGAGCGCGTCGAGATCGACTTTCCGGTCACCCAACGCACCGACTTCGGTGCCGACGAGGCCGTGACGATCGACGTCGATCTGAAGAACGTCGAGACGTTGCTGGTCAAGGTGTTCGAGATCAACGCGCTGAACTACTACTTGCAGGAACAGCGCGAGGTCGACGCCTCGATCCCGCTGGACGGCCTGGTCGCGAACCAGGAAGCCACGCACTCGTACGAGGTCAACGCCCTGCGCCGCGTGCGCCGCACGTTCGAGTTCCCCGACCTCGCGCGCCCGGGCGTCTTCGTCGTCGAGTTCATCGGCAACGGCATCTCCAGCCGAGCCGTGCTACGCAAAGGACGCTTGCAGTACACCGAGCGCGTCGGCGCCGCGGGCCACGTGTTCCACGTGCTCGACGAACACGGGCGCCCCGTCGACGACGCGTCCATCCGCTTGTCGGGCCGCATGTATCGCTCCGATGAGACGGGCGGCATTCCGGTCCCGTTCTCGACCGCGCCCGGTACGCGCAACTTCATTCTGGAGGGCGCAGGCCGCACGACCCTGGAGCGGTTCCAGCATCAGAAGGAGCGCTACACTTTGGAAACGGGCATCCACGTCGATCGCGAGACGTTGCTCGAGGGTCGCACCGCCAAGATCCTCGTGCGTCCGGTGCTGCGCGTGAACGGCTACGAGACCAGCTTGAAGTTGCTCGAGAATCCGCAACTGGTGCTGACCTCGACCGATCTGCACGGCACACGCACGACCCAGGTCATCCGTGACCTTGCTCTCACCGGGGACGCCGAGTACGTCCACGAGATCACCGTTCCGCCCGGCTTGATGCACTTGCAGGTCGAACTGCGCGGCCAGGTCGAGGCGCTCAGCACCGGCTCCGACGTCGACTTGCGCGGCGGACCCAAGTCGTTCTCGATCAACGGCATCCGCGCGACGGCCCAGGTCGCCAGCCCGATGTTGAGCTTGACGCCGCAGGGGTTCGTGATCGACTTATTGGGGCGCAACGGCGAGCCGATCGCGGACCGCGCGGTGTCGGTCCGCATGCGACACGCGCTGGTGACCGATGATGTCGTCGCCAGTTTGAAGACGGATTCACATGGACGCGTCCACCTGGGTCCCTTGCCTGACGTGACGCACCTGACCGCGCTGAACGTGGGACACGAGACCGGCAGTTGGGACCTCGACCTGCGTCGGCGTACGTACCCGACTCGCATGCACGGCCTGGCGGGTTCGACCCTCTGGATCCCGCTCGAGCACGAGGTCGATCAGCTGACGCCGTCGCTCGCTTCGCTCTTCGAGCTCCGTTCGGGTGAGTACGCGACCGATCGCTTCTCGAACCTGACGTTGAAGGGCGCGTACCTGGGCGTTTCGCGCTTGCCGGCCGGCTCGTACCAGCTGTACTTGAAGGATGCCGAGCGAACGGTCGACATCGAGGTCACGGACGGTCGCGCGGTCGAGGGTTGGGGCGTCGGTCGGAACCGCATGCTCGAGCTGCAGCCGACCGCCGGCATGCACCTAGCTTCCATGGGGATGCGCGGCGATGCCCTCGAGGTGCGCGTCGCCAACGCGACCGACGACACGCGTGTTCACGTGACCGTCGATCGATACATGCCGACGTTCGATGCTGGCTCGAGGCTCGGCGTCGGTGCGGATCCGACCCCGATCCTGGCCGAGATCGTGAACGCGGATTCGAGCTATCAGGCCGGCCGCGAGATCGGCGACGAGTACCGCTACATCTTGGATCGCCGCCTGGTGGACAAGTACCCGGGCAACATGCTGAGCCGTCCTGGGCTCCTGTTGAACCCTTGGGCGATCGAGGAGACGAATTCGATGATCGGGCTCGGTGGTGGAGCCGGTGGGAAGTTCGGCAATCGCCGCGGAGGTGCTACCAGTCGTGGTGGCGCACCCGGAACTGCTGCCCAGGGTGGTGCGACCGTCACGGCGGGCAGCTTCGCCAGTCTCGAGTACCTGCCCGACACGGCCGTCGTCCTGACCAACCTGCGGCCCGACGAGGACGGCCTCGTTCGCATTCCGCGCGCCGCTCTGGGTGGCGGTCACGTCGTGACCGCGGTGGTCGTCGACGGCGCGGACACGGTGACACGGACCGCGGCCTTGGCCGAGACGCCTTACCAGTTGCGCGACCGACGCCTGACCGATGGCCTCGATCCCGCAGTGCACCTCAGTCAACAACGCAGCATCGACTTCGTGGAAGCCGGTTCGACCGTCACGATCGAGGACATCGGGTTCTCGACCGCGGAGGCCTACGACGACCTGGGCTCGGTCTATCGCCTGTACCAGTCGCTCAGCCGCAACGAGCACCTCGACGACTTCGAGCCGTTGATGCGCTGGAACGAGCTCGACGTGGACGCGAAGCTCGCCTTGTACGACGAGCTCGCCAGTCACGAACTGCACGTCTTCCTGCACGAGAAGGACCGCGCGTTCTTCGACGGCATCGTGGCGCCGTATCTGGCGAACAAGGGCCACAAGACGTTCCTGGACCATTGGTTGCTCGAAGCCGACCTGGCCGAGTATCTGGACCCCTGGGCGTTCGAACAATTGAACTTGGTCGAGCGCATTCTGTTGACCCAGCGGGTCGAGGGGCGCGGCGAGAATGGCGCGCGTCACGTGCGTGAGTTGTGGGAGCTGATCCCGCCCGATCACGAGGAGTACTTCCGCGCGTTCTCGTTGGCCATGGCGAACGATGCGTTGGACGCCAAGCCGGGTCTCGCGGGTCGCCTGCGCACCCGGACCGCGGAGTTGAAGGAGAAGAGCAAGGATGGAGGCGACTGGCGCGGTCCCGGGGACTCGGTTCCGCCGCCGGCCGAGTCGGAGAGTGGTTCCGATGACTTCTTCCTGGGGGATGCTCTCGAGGAGATGGAGGACGCCGAGGAGGAGCCGGTCAACGAGGACTCCCTCGTCCCGGCGCGCAAGGCTCTCGCTCAGGACGAGGACCTGCAGCGCCGCCAAGGCGCGACCCGCATGTGGCGCGACGTCGACCCGACCCAGGCCTACGCCGAGCACAACTACTACCACCGCACGATCGAGGCGACGACGCCGGACATGATCCGCGCGAACGGCTTCTGGTCCGACCTGGCCAGTGCTCCGGCGGACCAACCTTTCCGTTCTTCCCACTTCGCGCAGTGCGCGGGCAGCTTCGCCGAGATGATGCTGGCGCTCTCGTTCCTGGACCTGCCGTTCGAGGCGGCCGAGCACGAGATCGAGTTCGAGGGTGCGCGAATGACGATGAAGACGGGTGGGCCGATGATGCTCTTGCGCGAGGACCTGCAGGTCGCGCGTGCCGCGGAAGGCGAAGCGCTGCTGCTGATCAGCCAGAACTTCTTTCGTCACGACGAC
>TARA_R110002126_G_scaffold55819_6_pt1 | contig 42189 bp, 49 predicted proteins | sample TARA_R110002126 | Tara Oceans TARA_R110002126 (sample SAMEA4397536) | marine metagenome | biome: Polar Biome; feature: [DCM] deep chlorophyll maximum layer (ENVO:01000326); material: water (ENVO:00002006), including particulate matter (ENVO:01000060) such as... | depth 30 m | reverse complement strand
ATAAGAAATAATAATCAATTATTAGTACTTACGGATATACAGAAATCCCACTTTAAAAAAGTGGGATTTTGATAATTTATTCATTTATTTTAAGGATTCCGCTCTTCAGCGGAATAAGCGATTCACACAATAAAGCTAAAAAGTTTTATTGGTTCTCTGCTTACTTCACTTCCTCAAAATCTACATCCTCAACATTGTCTCCTTGAGCGTCACTTGCTTCTGGTTGACCTTGTGCTCCTGCTCCAGGGTTAGCGCCTTCAGCACCACCTTGTGCAGCATACATTTCTTCACTTGCAACTTTCCAAGCTTCGTTAATCTTTTCCATAGCAGCATCAATTTGCGCTAAATCCTTAGATTCGTGAGCAGCTTTTAACTCTACTAAAGCAGCTTCTATTGGTTCTTTTTTATCAGCAGATAATTTATCGCCAAATTCTTTTAATTGCTTTTCTGTTTGAAAAATCATAGAATCAGCTCCGTTGATTTTTTCTGCAGTTTCTTTTGCCGCTTTATCAGCATCTGCATTTGCTTCTGCTTCTTGCTTCATTTTAGCGATGTCTTCTTCAGATAAACCAGAAGATGCTTCGATTCTAATTTCGTGAGATTTGTTTGTTCCTTTGTCTAAAGCAGAAACTTTAATGATACCATTGGCATCAATATCAAAAGTTACTTCAATTTGTGGAACACCTCTTTGTGCTGGTGGTAAACCATCTAAATGGAAACGACCAATAGTATTATTATCAGCAGCCATTGCTCTTTCTCCTTGTAAAACGTGAATTTCTACAGAAGGTTGATTATCTACAGCCGTTGAGAATACTTGAGATTTTTTAGTTGGAATGGTGGTGTTTGCATCAATTAATTTTGTGAACACATTACCCATTGTTTCAATACCTAAAGATAAAGGTGTAACGTCTAATAACAATACATCTTTTACATCTCCAGATAAAACACCACCTTGAATTGCAGCTCCTAAAGAAACAACTTCATCAGGATTTACCCCTTTACTTGGTGCTTTTCCGAAGAACTTTTCTACAGCTTCTTGTATTGCAGGTATTCTTGTAGAACCACCTACTAAGATAATTTCATCAATTTCTGAAGTTGATAAATCAGCATTTTTTAATGCCGTTTTACAAGGCTCAATTGTTCTTTTAATTAAGTCATCAATTAATTGCTCAAATTTTGCTTTTGTTAATGTTCTAACTAAGTGTTTTGGTCCACTAGCAGTTGCAGTAATATATGGCAAGTTAATTTCTGTTGAAGCAGAAGAAGATAATTCAATCTTCGCTTTTTCAGCAGCTTCTTTTAAACGTTGTAAAGCCATAGGATCTGTTGTTAAATCCATATTTTCATCAGCCTTAAATTCGTCAGATAACCAGTCGATAATTTTTGCATCAACATCATCTCCACCTAAATGCGTATCACCATCAGTTGCTAATACTTCAAAAACGCCATCTCCTAATTCTAAGATAGAAACATCATGTGTACCACCACCAAAATCAAAAACAACAATTTTCTTATCGTCATTAGCTTTGTCCATTCCATAAGCTAATGCAGCAGCAGTAGGCTCATTTATAATTCTTTCTACTTTTAAACCAGCAATTTCACCAGCTTCTTTAGTTGCTTGTCTTTGTGCATCATTAAAATATGCAGGTACTGTAATTACAGCAGATGTTACGTCTGTTCCTAGATAATCCTCTGCAGTTTTCTTCATTTTTTGAAGCACCATTGCAGAAATTTCTTGAGGTGTATATAAACGACCATCAATATCTACACGTGGTGTATCATTATCTCCTTTTACTACTTTATAAGGTACTCTCTTAATTTCGTTAGAAGATTCAGAGAATTTATTACCCATAAAACGTTTAATAGAAGAAACTGTTTTTGTTGGGTTTGTAACTGCTTGTCTTTTTGCAGGATCACCAATTTTACGTTCTCCTCCTTCTACAAAGGCAACAATAGACGGTGTAGTTCTTTTTCCTTCTGCATTAGGAATTACAACTGGCTCGTTACCTTCCATTACAGAAACACACGAATTTGTTGTTCCTAAATCTATTCCTATAATTTTACTCATAATATTTATTTTTATTAAATTTTGTTTTCAATTTTACAACTATCATTAGTCAAAGTGTGTGCCAACAGGGTTTTGTAAATAAAATGTCAGTTTTTTAAAATAATTACATTCACAGTTATGACAATATGACACAACCCGTAAATCTTACAACTCAACGAATTCCGTTTTACTTTACGCATTAAATTTTATATATTTGAAATGTTCTATAAAGAATCAAAAAAAATATACAACAAACTAAACACAAGATTATGAGTAAATTTGACGAAAAAGTTGCTTTGTACAAACAATTTATGGACGATAGAAATCTACGTTCTAACACAGAATTATTAGCTGCTGTAACAAAAGGATTAGGTCCTTCTATTTACAAGGCAGATGCAGAAACTGTTTCTGGTTCTGATGCTAAAGAATTAGCAACTGTTAAAAATAACTTCTTAATAAAAAAGTTAGGCTTAGAAGATAGTCCAGCACTTGATGAAGGAATTGCAGAGGTGATAGAAAGAATTGGTAAATCTGAAAGAAAAAAATACAGAGCAGTAGTTTACTATATGTTAATGAAAAAGTTCGATAAAGAGTCAGTATACGGTTTCTAAGAAACGTTGTCTTTTTATTAATATAAAAAAAATCTGACTCATTGAGTTGGATTTTTTACATTTACAACGGAAATTATAATCATATTTACGAATGTCGCAATTTATTAGTGTTTTTGATATGCTTAAGATTGGCGTTGGTCCATCTAGTTCGCATACTTTAGGGCCTTGGCGAGCTGCACAAGAATGGGTTCAAAAATTAAGAAATACCAATCTTTTTGATACTATTGATGCTGTAAAAGTAGATTTATACGGTTCTTTATCGCTAACAGGAAAAGGACACGCAACAGATTTGGCAATTTTGTTGGGTTTAAGCGAAGCTGACCCAGAGTACATTCCTATAGAAGATATTTTTACTATTGTAGATAGAATTAATGTGCAAGAAGAAATTTACTTTAAAGGAGGAAGAATACTGCCATTTTATGGAGATTCTATCATTTTTAATCGCGAGTTTTTGCCATTTCACTCTAATGGAGTAACCTTTAGAGGATTTTTAGACGGCAAAGAAATATCAACAGAAACCTATTATTCAATTGGTGGCGGATTTATCGTGCAAGAAGATGATCATTTGGAAGAAGAAATTGAGATCAACAAGAAAAACTTTCCTTATCCTATAAATAGAGCCAAACAATTAGAGGAGTATTGTGAAAAAGAAAATTTATTAATTTCTGATATTGTTTTTAAAAACGAATTGGAAATTAATTCTGTAGAAAAAATAGATTTCGAATTGCATAGAATTTGGGACACGATGTTAGAATGTATGTATATTGGATGTCATACAGAAGGCAGACTTCCTGGAGGCTTAAATGTAAAACGCAGGGCTTTTGAGATACATCAAAAATTAATAAAAGAAGCCCCTTACACCAATCCAAACGAATGGATGACAGCTATAAGAAGTGTTGAGGTAAAATTTAGAGAAATCTTAAAATGGGTAAGTTGTTTTGCATTGTCTGTAAATGAAGTAAATGCATCTTTGGGTAGAGTAGTAACTGCACCCACAAACGGAAGTGCAGGTGTAATTCCTGCAGTATTAATGTATTATTTGGTGATAGAAAATCACGAAGCAGATTTTAAACAAATCAAACAGTTTTTATTAACCGCTGGCGAAATTGGCAGTATTTTTAAGAAAAATGCAACAATTTCTGCTGCTATGGGCGGTTGTCAAGCAGAAATCGGAGTGTCATCTGCAATGGCAGCAGCAGCATTAACAGAGTTGCTAGGAGGTACACCAGCTCAATGTTTGGTAGCTGCAGAAATTGCAATGGAACATCATTTGGGCTTAACTTGCGATCCTATTGGAGGTTTAGTGCAAGTTCCTTGTATAGAACGTAATTCTATGGGTGCAATTAAGGCAATTAATGCAGCAGAAATGGCTTTAGAAACAGATCCAAAAGACGTAAAAGTACCTTTAGATAAAGTAATTGACACGATGTGGGAAACTGCAAAAGACATGCATAAAAACTATAAAGAAACTTCGGAAGGTGGTTTGGCTATTCACGTTGGTTTGGCTGATTGTTAAGGTTTGGTTGTTGGTTTCTAGTTGATGGTTTTTAGTGATTGCGAGTTTATAAAGCAATCTGTTATTTTATCTCAATTTTTTCGCCTAAAAACTTAGGTTCTACTTTAAAAATAATATCTACAAATACTTTTACTCTGGCTAAATATTCTCTTATTTGAACTTTTAAACCATACCTGCCAGAAACACGTTTTGCGTTAAAACCAATTGCTTTTATATTAAAATGTTCTGCTAAATAAATGGCTCTTTCATTGTGGAATTCTTGTGAGACAATTGTAATAGAAGTTTGTCCAAAAATTTCTTTAATTCTCACCACAGAATCTAAAGTTCTAAAACCTGCATAATCCAAATAAATCTTGTTTTCAGGGATTCCTGCTTTTATTAAATCGTCTTTAAAGTCTGTAGGTTCATCATAATTTTTAGTGCTATTATCTCCACTAATTACAATAAATTCTATTTTTTTAGATATGTATAAATTGATTGCAGCTTTTAATCTGTATTTGTAATATAAATTGATGTTACCATTTTGTAATCTTTTAGCAGTGCCTAAAACTAAACCAACTTTGTTTTTTTTAATTTTAGAAACACCTGAAAACGTTTTGTTATCTGCATTTTTTTCGATAAAATAATTGGCTGAGAAAACAGCTATAATCGGGAGAATAAAAATTAATAGTATTAGAATTCTTTTTTTCTTTTTCATTGCTTGGTAAAATCTGTTTCTATTTTTTCATTAATTATTTTGCTTAAAGTTTCAGCTTTGTCAACAATCATAAAATGCTCTCCATTTTTAATTAAAATTGTGTTTTTTCCTTTTGGTGGAAGCATTTTGTCTTTAGAACCACTAATTTTAATTAAATGCTATAGTTTTTATACGTTTTGCCAATTGATAAGTGCTCTAATAGCCCATTTTGTGAAATTTAAATCAGTATCATCTAAAATAGAATTTAGTAATTCTTTGTTTTTAGTACCAAACATAAAATGAGCAATAAATTTAGGTGGTTTCAAAAATCTTTCAGGAATTAATTCTATGATTTTTGTTTTTCCAAATAATCTTATAATTCCACTTAATTCATTTTTTGTTTCTACAGAAGAAATTAGAATTGTTATTTTAGGGTTGGTTATTTTACTTATTTCTGTGGCTATTAAACCACCAAAACTAACGCCTAAAATACCAAATTCTTTTTCGTTTTCTATTTGATGTTTTTCAATTAAGCGTTTAGAATATTCGATTATTGTTTCTTTTTTTTGAGGTTTAATCCATTCAATAGGAATCAATTCGTGTTTAAGCGTTAAGAATTTAAATACTCTTTGGTCTGCACCAAGGCCACTAATTGCGAATATTTTCATTTTAAAATTTAGCTATTTAATCATCTTCCTTTCAAACTATTTTTTGATTTTTGTTTAGCTTGATTTAATCATAAAAATAATCATTTGAATACTACCAAGAACCCAGTAACTAGGAAATTTTAGATAGGTATAAATAACTTCAAAACTATCCATCCATTTTCTGAAGGAGTTTTGGCGGTTACTTTAAGAATGTTAAATATAATTAACCAAAAAAAAAGTCCAAAAACTTTTTACAGCTTCTGAACTTTTAAATTATGTTTAAAGTGTAATTATTTTTTTACTCCTTCTGAACTTTGAACAGCTAAATTATAAATAACCAATCCAAAACCAATTTTGTTAATAGCATCTCCAATGTTATAAATAACATCTAAGTTCCATCCTCCAAAAACACTTTCGTACCATCCTGGAGTACCAGCCATATAGCCAATAGGATAAATTGCCCAACCAACTAAAACAAACCAACATAAAGTTTTGTGCGCTTTTAATACTGCTCCACCAGCTGCTTCTGCTAATTTTTTAGCTTTTCCTAACCAGATATCGTATACAATTATAAAGTACGCAATACCAGAAACTAATCCCCAAAACCAAGCTTGGTCTCTATAAAGAACCTCTCCCATATATCCAGTAACTAACATTACTACAGATAGGAAAATTAATCGCCACATTAGAGACTTCTTTGCTCCTGCAACTTTTAATATTAAAAAGAACTCAACACACATTAATGGTACTGTTAATACCCAATCAACATATCTAAAGAATGTCGGTGATTCTGCATTTGCAGCCCAATAATCTCTCATATACCAGTAATGCACTGCAGCAATAAAGGTAATTAAACCAGATACTAAAATAGATGTCCTCCATTTTTTATCGAAACTGTTCATAGATAAAAAGAAGAAAACTGATGCTGCCATCATAGCCATACAACCTACAAAAAATGTAAAACCAACATAGTCATCTGGAGACATTTTTGCAATTGCCATAAAATTTAATGATAAATTCATAATAAATAATTTAAGTTAGTAAATAAATGTTTAAGTTTTTTAACAAAACCTTGAACAAAAATACAATTAAAAAAACTAAATTTGTAATATGAAAGCACTTACAATGAAAAATTATCAAAATTTTATGATTTTTTTTACATTTTTCCTTTTTTGGTTTAGCATTCAATTTGGTGATGTTGTTCAAGATTCTATTGCATATGTATTAGTTGTTTCAATTGGTATTTTTCACGGAGCAAATGATTTGCTAATATTATCAACAGAAGAAATTAATAAAAAAGACAAAAGAAATAATATCCTAATATATTTAGGTATCATATTATTGTGTATGCTTTTATATTTTTTGATGCCTTTTGTATCTATGTTGCTTTTCATTTTTTTAAGTTCTTATCATTTTGGGGAAGAGCATCTAGAAGAGAAGATAAAAGTGAATAGTTTTTTCAATACATTTTATTTTTTAACCTACGGACTTTTAATTTTTTCTATGTTATTTTACGAGTCTATCGTAGATGTAGATAAAATAATGTTAGAACTTACCCAATCTACTTTTACTAAATTTCAGATAAAAATGTCTTTAATAAGTTCTTTAGTAGTCTTGTCTTTAATGAGTTTATATTTAATACTAATTAAGAAGCAGGATATTTTATTTTTCGGACGAGAGTTGTTTTATTTGGGGTTATTATTTTTGGTATTTAAAACATCTTCTTTAATAATGAGTTTTGCTATTTACTTTATATTATGGCACTCTATCCCTTCTATAATTCATCAAGTAGAATATATTTCTGGAGATTTTAATAAAAAAAATGTTTTGTTTTATCTTAAAAAAGGACTTTTAAATTGGGGGATAAGTATACTTGGTTTAGGTATTGTTTACCTGTTTTTTTTAGAAATTAATGTTTTTGCATCAATAGTGTTTATGATTTTATTTGCAGTTACTGCACCACACGCTTGGGTAATGTTTAAGATGAAAAAATAGCCTTTTAATCTAAGTAACTAATTTGACCTTTTATCTCATTATTACCTCGTAAAAACCAATTCATTTCCAGAAGACATCTCTTCAGAAAAACCGTAACCTTTAGAATTAAAGCCTTTTAATTCTTCTAAAGTTTTTACATTATGATCTATAATATAACGCACCATATAACCACGCGCCATTTTAGCATACGTCATAATGGTTTTATATTGTCCGTTTTTAAAATCTTTAAAAACAGGCGTAATCATATCAACTTTTAAAACCTTTTTCGGAATTACTTTAAAATATTCAGTACTTGCTAAATTCACTAATAATTCATCGTCTGCTAATTCATCATTTAAAGCATTAGCAACTGTATTGTCCCAAAATTTATATAGATTATCTTTTGTACCCACTTTTAAACGCGTTCCCATTTCTAATCTATAAGGCTGAATTAAATCTAAAGGTTTTAACAAGCCATATAAACCAGATAAAATTCGCAATCTGTCTTGCAATAAAGGAATTTTTTCTTCGGCCAAAGAGTTTACATCAATCCCTTGAAAAACAGCACCTGTAAATGCATAAATAGCTTGTTTGGCATTTTCTGGCGTAAAAGGTGTTTCCCAAGTTTGGTTGCGTTGGTAATTTAAAGAAGCCAAATCAGCAGAAATTTTCATTAAATCTGATAATTTCTTTTTAGAAAGTGTCTTTAATTTTTTGTTCAATTTTTCAGATTGCTCTAAAAAACGAGGTTGAGTATGTAAACTTGTGGCTGCTTTATTTTCGAAATCTAAAGATTTTGCTGGCGATATAATGATTTTCATTTTAAGTATTCTTGATGCGTTTAAATATTTAATTGTTATGTTGTAAAAGTACAAATCACTACAATTTATTGCTAACAAACTTTTTATTTAAAATTGATAAACTTATTTATAAAATTTATAGAATCCGTAAATTTTAAAAATATTTTATACTTTCACCAAACTAATATCATTAACTAACAATTACTTGAGTAAAGACGCCGAACTTGTAAAAAAGTTAAAAAATCCTGTACTAAAAGAACGTGCTTTTGGTGAGCTTCTTAACGTGTATCAAGAACGGTTGTATTGGCATATTCGAAAAATAGTACATACCCATGAAAATGCAGATGATGTGCTACAGAATACCTTTATCAGAATTTATAAAAGTATTACTAATTTTCAGGAAAAGAGCTCGTTACATACGTGGATGTACCGAATTGCTTATAATGAATCCATTCGTTTTTTAGAGAAAAACAACAAGAAAAGATATGATGATATTGAGGCTGTTTCAGAATCAAGTTTAGCCATTTTATTTGAGGATGAATATTTTGATGGCGATGAAATTCAGAAAAAACTTAATACCATTATTGACAGTTTTAACGAAAAGCAGCAACGCGTTTTTCAAATGAAATACTTTGATGATTTAAGTTTTCGGCAAATATCCGAGATTTTAGAAATATCAGAAAGTACCTTAAAATCTACCTACTATACCTGTGTAAAAATAATTGAGCAAAAAATAGTAACATAAATTAAAACTATTCGCAAAAGAATCGGTCTAACTATTAATTATGGAAAAATCTAAAGATAACAATAACAAAAATCATTTTCTTAAAGAAGGTATACACAATGATATTTCTAAACACCATAAAGCGTATTTAGGAACTGATATTCCTGAAGGGTATTTTGCAAAGTCTAAACTTTCTATTTTAGATAAGATTAAAGAAGAGGTAAAAGAAGAACCCAAATTAGGAGCGATGCCAAAAAAACGGTTGGTTTTTTACATGCAGCCTCAATTCAAATATATAGCAGCAGCCTCTTTAGTATTTATGTTAAGTTTAACAATCTGGCTGCAAAATGCAAATAATCAAGATGATGATCATACGAATAATATCGAATCTTTAGCTTTTCAAAATGATGTTTTACTAGAATCTTTATTGGTGGCAGATGAAGATGTAGATGCTTTTATAGCTGCAACTTTATTTAATGAAGTTCTGGTAAAAGCAGAATTGAAAGAACAGAATCTAGATAATTTAATTTTAGATTCATTAATCTTAGAGGATTCATTATTAGATGATTATATGGATGATAAGTTTATGGAAACTATCATTTTATAAAAATATAAAATTTTTTTCAAACTATTTTAAAAATTGTAGTTCTAAGTAAATAGAAACAATTATTAATTAAAATTTATTTAAATATGAAAACTTCAATTTCAAAAGAAAACATTTTAAAATCAAGTATTTTATTTTTCACAGTCTCCGCTTTTATTTTATCATCATTATTATTTACATCTTGTTCAGATACTGAAGGAATAGAAATGACTAACGATAGTGTTTTAATCGAAAAAATTGAAATCGCATCTAAAATTACTGTAGAAGCCTCTGCTTTACCGTCTGCAGCAGCTTCAGTATTTAATGCAGATTTAGCAGATACCTTTATAGAAAAAGTACAATTTGCAGAAGGTCTAGGGTTTAAAGTTGCAGTAGTATCTGACGACTTGGCCTTTCAAGATGCAGAAAGCGATGTGTTTTTTACAACAGCAGGAAAACAACTACAAGATAGCAGTGATAAAAGAGGAAGAAGAAGAAGTAAGTGTTTTGAATTTGTATTTCCTATCATTATAATAATGCCTGATGACAGTGCTATTACCTTAGAAAGTAAAGAAGATTGGAGCTTAAAAAAAGCATGGTATGAAGAAAACCCTGATGTAAGAGAAAGACCAGAATTAGTTTTTCCTGTAGATATTACTTTAGAGGATGGTACGGTACAAACTTTAATTGATAGTGATGAATTAAAAGCAGTAAAAGATTCGTGTAAAAAAGGAAAAGATAAAAGAAAGTGCTTTAAATTAATTTTACCAGTAAGTTTTACGATGGAAGATGCCAGTATAATTGAAGTTACTGAAAGAGCTGATTTTAAATTACTAAGAGAATGGAAAAAAGCAAATCCAGATTCAACTGTAAAACCTGCTATTAATTTCCCAGTAGATATCGAATATAAAGACAGCACTACAGAAACAATTGCAGATCAAGCAGCATATTTAGCAGCGAAAGAGAGTTGTACAAATTAATTTGTAAATTTGTACTTTAGATTTTAAGAGTAAAAACAACAACATGAAATTAAAAAATATCATATTAACAGTTAGCTTTATAGGTTTGATGGTATTTAATACAACACTTTTTGCTCAAGATTCTAGTTATAATTTGATTAAAAAAGAGCTTACGCAAAAACAAATGGACTTGTTGCAAAAAGAAAGAGAGGTGATTAAAACAAATCGCGACGCTTTTAAAGCATCTTTAACCCAAGAGCAATTGGCTATTTTAAAAGATAAAACTATTTCTAAAAATGAAATAAGAAAACGTCTGGTCGCTACCTTTTCTAGTAATCAAAAAAGTATGGTGCAAAATCAACAAGTTCGATTGCGTAAAACCAGAGAAAGTTTTAGAAAAACATTAACTGGCGAGCAAAGAAAAATGCTAAAAGAACGCATTGATAAAATTAGAAATTCTAAAGACAGAGGAGAATTAAAAGATGGTCCAAGAATAACCAACGATAAAGACAAAAAAGTAAGGAATAGGGGGAATTAGCTTTTAAGTATTTATGGGTAAGTTAGATCAAAGAATTAAAAAAATATGTAAAGTTTTTGGGTTGCTACTGTTTTCAGTGGCAACCTCTTTTTGTTCTTATGCACAAGATAAGACTAAAGATAATTTAGATGATATAGATAGTTTAATCGACGAACTTTTTTTTGATGATCAACAGTTTTTAGATGAACTCATGGAAAGTAATTTTTCATACAATTTTTTATATACTTCATTTTCTTACAATAACAATACTTTTTTTTCAGGTAGAGATTCTGGGACAGATCAGTTTAATATTATTCCACAAATTTCATATTATCATTCCTCAGGTTTTAACGCGAGTATTTCCGGAATTTATTACCAAGAATTTGATCCTGCCTGGGATTTTACAAGTGTTTCTTTAGGGTATTTTAATACGTTCGGAAAAACAAATACCTTTGTCTATAACATTGGCTATACTAAGTTTTTTTATGGTGATGATTTTGATGATTTTACAAATTCAATAGATATGAACATCGGAATGAGAAATAAAAAACGCACTTTAGGCACAACTATAGCAGCTTCATATTTATTTGGTTCAGATGAAACTTATCAAATTGTTTCGAATAGTTTTGCAAACATCACCTTAAAAAGAACACCAAAAATGGCTTTGCGTTTACGACCAAATATTAACTTTATTATAGCCAACCAAACCATAACATTTATAAGGCCTTTTAGATCACCAACAGGACCGCAATTTCGAGTTTTTACACAAGATGTTTTTGATTTATTGAATACGCAAATTTCAATTCCAATTTCAATGTCTACAAATTCTTGGGATTTTGAGTTGGGCTACAACCTAAATATCCCCAAAGCACTATCTAATGAAACTGATTTAACTACCTCAGGATTCTTTAATTTCTCTATAGGTTATATGTTTGATTTAAATAAAAAATAGCATTATTTTTTTATTTAAATAATTAATCGTAATATTGCAATAAACAAATTAAGATGGGATTAACCAAGTCAGAAATTTTCACAGAAAAGCAAAACAGCATTGCCACAATTGCAAAAGTGTTAGGGCATCCTGCAAGAATTGCCATTTTAGAGTTTTTAATCGAGCTAAAAAGTTGTGTATGTGGAGATTTGGTAAAAGATATTGGTTTGGCTCAACCTACCATTTCCCAACATTTAAAGGAGTTAAAGAAAGTAGGCATTATTAAAGGAACAATAGAAGGCACGAGTGTTTGTTATTGTATTGACGAGGAAAATTGGGAAGAAATAAAAAATATATTAGGTAAATTCTTAAATAAAAACACAACAGAAAGCTGTTGCTAAAAAAGAGTAATATGAAACTATCAGAAATAAAAAAGCATTTACAAAATTTAGAAATAATCGGATTTCAATTACCTACTGGAGCGTTAGTTCCTGCGCATTTTCATGTAACAGAAGTAGGTAAAATAACCAAAGATTTTATTGATTGTGGAGGTAAAGTAAGAACCGAAAATGTAATTAATTTTCAACTTTGGGAAGAAAGAGATTACAACCATAGATTGCATCCTGAGAAATTATTAAAAATTATAGAAATTTCTGAAAAACAGTTCAGTTTTGATGATTTAGATATTGAAGTAGAATATCAAGGACAAGAAACCATTGGTAAATATAATTTAGATTTTGATGGCAAAAACTTCTTGTTAACCGCTAAAGTTACAGCGTGTTTGGCATTAGATGCATGTGGAATATCAAAACCAGTAATTAAAATTGCACAAGCTGTAAGTTCTTGTTGCGACCCAAGTGCTGGGTGTTGTTAAAAGAAAAATATTAATAAAGATATAGACCTTAGTATTACTTTAGTGTTATTATGAAAAAAAGAGTACTAAGAAACAGCCTCTTTATAAATTTTTAAACAACGTTCTCTTGCTATTTTATGATTTACAATTTCTTTGGCATAAGTAAGTTCTTGAAATTCAGGTACCCATTTTTTAATATATTTTAAATCTTTATCAAACTTTTTAATTTGAGTAGTTGGGTTAAAAATTCTAAAATAAGGAGAAGCATCTACACCAGAACCTGCAACCCATTGCCAGTTACCAACGTTACTAGACATTTCATAATCATGCAGTTTTTCGGCAAAATAAGCTTCACCCCATCTCCAATCTATCAACAAATGTTTGCATAAAAAGCTACCTACCAGCATTCTAACTCTATTATGCATAAAGCCAGTTGCATTTAATTCACGCATTCCTGCATCTACTAAAGGGTATCCCGTTTTTCCGTCACACCAAGCTTTAAAATCAGTTTCGTTATTTCTCCAAACAATTCTGTCGTATTTGGGTTTAAAAGCTTTTTCAGGCGTGTGAGGAAAATGCCATAAAATTTGCATAAAAAATTCGCGCCAAATTAATTCTTTTAAGAAGGTAATATTATCACTTTTAATAGCTTTGTCTACCATTCTTCGAATACTAACGGTACCAAATCTTAAATGCGTACCTAATTTTGATGTGGCATCTTTTGCAGGGAAATTTCTAGTTTCTTCATATTCATTTATAAGTTTAGGAGAAACTGTATATGATGCTACTTTAATAGTAGATTCCGTAAAACCTATGTCGGCCAACGTTAAAAAAGGATGGTTTTCATTTTTGATAAAAAACTCCATTTTTTCTTCTGATGGATAAATTTGAATTCCTCTATTTTGAAATGCTTCTAACCATTTTTTAGAGTATGGTGTATAGACTCTATAAGGAGTTTCATCTTGTTTTACGATCTCATTCCGTTCAAAAATAACTTGATCTTTAAAGGTTTTAAAATCAATATTTTTTGCTGCTAATAAATCGCTGATTTCTGAATCTCTGTTTAAGGCATAAGGCTCATAATCGTGATTGGTAAAAACGCTATCAACACTATTTTTTTCTGTAATTTCATTAAAAATACCACTTGGTTTTCCGTGAAAAATGGCTAGTGAACTCCCCACTTTTTTTAATTGATGATTTATGTTTTCTAATTCTTGATGCAAAAAGGTAACCCTAGAATCATCAGATGGAAGTTTTGAAAGAATGTCGTCATCAAAAATAAAAATGGGCATTACTTTTTTTCCTGATGATAAAGCGTGAAATAAGCCGCAATTATCGTTTAAACGTAAATCTCTTCGGAACCAAAAAACACTAATTTTGTCTGCCATTTTATTTGTATTCTCCAAAAAGTTCGGTCAACTTTTTTTGCCTGTAATTAAAAATTTCTTCCAATTTAGGTTTTACCATAAATGGATGTACCAATTGCCCTAAAACACCCAAAGGTACTTTATAATGAATGATATCTTCAAATTCAACTCCACCTTCAACTTCTTTAATAAAATGTTTATGGTCCCATAAAGAATAAGGTCCATACAACTGTTCATCTACAAAATATTCTTTGTGTTTTACTTGGGTTATTTTAGAAACCCACTTGGTTTTTATCCCTAAAATTGGGGTTACAATATATTGAATAATTTGCCCAGCATAAAGCGGTCGGTCTGCTCCAGATTCTATATTAAAACCCATATAATCAGGGGTAATAATTTTTAGGTTTTTTGGGTTCGATAAAAAATCCCAAGCATCATCTAAGGATATTGGAAATTTTTGTTTTCTATGAAAGGTGTATATTTTCATTTTTAATTATGTACTAAAACATATAGGTTTAGAGAAGTTGCAATACATAGCCAAATGATGTAAGGCAACAAGAGATATTTATAACCGTTAATTTTTTTACTGAATTTTAAAAAGTAAATAAATAGTAGAGCCGTTAATAAGGTGATGTTTATTAATCCAAATAAAACTAAATGTTGATTAAAAAAAATAAAATTCCAACTTACGTTTAACAAAAACTGAATCAAAAAAATAATTTTCATTTTTTGAGTGTTCTCAATTAAAAAAAGTTTCCCTAAATAGATCGAAAAACAAATCATAATAGTTGTCCAAGCTGCACCAAAAACCCAACCAGGAGGTGTCCAAGGTGCTTTGCTTAAGTTGCTATACCAATCTGTCATTGGTCCGTTATCCATCAACCAATTTCCAATGGCTAAGCCACCAAAGTTAATCACTAAAAACAAAATGGTTAGCTTGGCTTGTTTCATTTTTATTTAGCTTGTAATGCTTCAATTTGTTTTAAAAGATTGTCGGCTTCTAAATATTTTTGATCGCTATCGCTTCTATTAATAGATTGTAGTTTAAAACCCTCTTCCATTAATTTTTTATATTTATCTTGCAATTTTTCTACTTCAGATTTCTTTTTAAATAGACCGAACATTTGTTTTATTTTAAGTGTTTTGTAATTTTAGAACTTGTTGGTTTTGTAATTGAAAAATAATAATCAATTAATTTTCCTTCAGGAGAAACTAAATATTTTTGAAAGTTCCATTTTACCGAAGAACTTTTTTTACCATTTAAATCTTTAGAAGTTAACCAAGTATATAAAGGATGTTGCTGTTGACCTTTGACATCTATTTTTTCGGTAATTAAAAAAGAAACGCCATAATTTACTTGACAAAATTCTTGAATTTCATCAGACGTACCGGGTTCTTGTTTTCCGAATTGATTACAAGGTACTCCAATAACCACGAGTTCGTTTTTGTATTGTTGATGTAATTCTTCTAAATCTTTATATTGAGGTGTAAATCCGCATTTAGAGGCTACATTTACAAACAATATGTGTTTGCTTTTAAAATCTGAAAATTGTATAGGATTATCCTGGAGACTATTCATCTCTATATTATAAATATCGTTCATAAGAAGGTGTTATATTTTAAAACTTACAATGCCACAGTCTAATTCAAAAATTTGACCTGATATTGACATTGCTTTGTCAGATATTAAAAAGGTAGCTAAATCTGCGACTTCTTTAGGATCTAAGAATTTTTTAAGTGGATGACGTTCTTTTATACTTTCGATTAAACGTTCGTTGCGTAATAACTTTGCGGCCAAATCTGTATTGGTTACAGTAGGTGCAATTGCGTTTACGCGAATTGTTGGGGCCAACTCTGCACCTAAAGATTTTGTTAAACCCTCTACAGCCGATTTCGCTGCAGCAACACTTGCGTGAAAAGGCATCCCTAATTTAGCAGCAACTGTGCTAAACAATAATATAGAAGGGTTATGTCCTTTTTTAAGTGCGGGTAAATAGTATTGTATTGCTTTTACAGCACCAATTACATTAATTTCGAAATCATTTCTGAATTCGTCTAATTTTAATCGTGAAATTGGTTTTAAATTAATGCTACCAGGACAATAGATTAATGTATCTATATCCTCTATTTTAGGTAGCTCATCAGTAAGAATATCACACGAATAGTGCGTTAAGTTACTGTGAGCCTGCAAAGGAGCAGTTCTACTAATGTTTATAATTACGTTTTCAATAACTAGAGCATTTATAATTGCATTACCAATTCCTTTGCTTCCTCCAATAACTACTATTTTATTCATCTGCTTTAACGTCTTCCTTTCAAGCGCTTTTCAATTTTTTGTTTAACTGCTGTTAAGCGCTTCATTTGATCCATAATTTCTGGATCTTTTTCTAATTTGTATACTTCGTTAAGCTCTAATATTAAAGCTTTTACCTCTCTAGAGGCTAAAATACGATCACTTGTTGTTTTAAATGAGAACTTTCTATTCTCAAACTCTACCGCTCTTTCTAATAAATTCATTATCTATATTCTCTCTTTTTATCTAATTTGGCAATATAGATATAAAAGTTAGAATTGCAAGAAAAATCTGAATTTATTATGCAGCTGTTAATGGTTTACCTTTTAGACGTTTTTCAATTCTTTGCTTAATAGCTGTTAAACGCTTCATAATATCCATGATATTTTTATCTTTATTTTTTTTGTAAATTTCATTTAAACTTAAAATTAAAGACTTTGCTTCTCTAGAAGCCAAAATGCGATCACTGGTTGTTGGAAATCTCATTTTTCTTTTTTCGAATTCTAATGCTTTGTTTATTAGTTCCATAACCTAATATTTTAACGTGTTTTGTAGTTCAACTATTTTTTGTTGATTATTAAATTTACCACCAAAGTATGAAGTTACTGTGGATGAAGTATCATCTTTAATGCCTCTAGATGATACACATAGATGCTTTGCGTCTATAATAACAGCTACATCTTCCGTTTCTAAAATATTTTTTAATTCTTCTGCTATTTGATTTGTTAAGCGCTCTTGTACTTGAGGTCTTTTTGCAAAATATTGTACGATTCTATTCAATTTCGATAAGCCAATAACTTTTCCTGAAGAAATATATGCTAGGTGTGCTTTACCTATAATTGGCACAAAATGATGTTCGCAATTAGAGTAAAATGTTATATTCTTTTCAACCAACATTTGGTTGTATTGATATTTGTTCTTAAAAAGCGCTATTTTTGGTTTATTAGCAGGATTTAAACCCGAAAAAATTTCATCGATATACATTTTAGCAACTCTCTTGGGAGTTCCTTGTAAAGAATCGTCAGTAAGATCGAGGCCCATAACATCCATAATTTCTGAAAATAAGTCAGCGATTTTTTCTTTCTTTTCTTCGTCAGAGTATAAAAAAGCATTTTTTTTCATTGGCGTTTCTAGACCTGTAAACAAATGGTCATCACCAACTTGTTCTATAGAAATTCCGTTTAGTTTTTCTGATGCTTCTTTTTCTATTGCTATTATTTCAGTAATCATTATTTTCTTTTTAATGTGCTGTCTTTAAGTACTCTTTTCTTAAAAGCAAAGCACGGTTATTATCTTTTTGCTATAGCGTTATTTGATATTGATTTTTGTCTTGTACATTTAAATCTTCCTTTCTCAAAGCCTCTTAATTGTTGATGTTTTGTTTTTCTTCCTTGAACTCTTTTTCTCCACATTTTAAAACTCGATGCTTTCATTTCTCTGCGCATCAAATCAATCACCTCTTGTTCTTTTAATCCAAATTGAAACTGAATAGCCTCAAATGTGGTTCTATCTTCCCACGCCATTTCAATAATTCTATCAATTTCAATTTCGTTGAACTGTTTCATTTAATAAAACTCGTATTTTTTATCGTTTTTTATTTTTAAATCAATAATCTTGTCGAGAAACTTCTTATTTTCTTTCAATAATTTATTGTTTTTAAATCGAACAAAATTACCATCCGCATGAATGCTAAATCCGTTTGTTTTGTAAATGTGTACTTTATAAGTAGGTATTGCCCAACTAAAATTTTGTAAACCTTTGTTAATGTGCAGCAAAATTCCGCCTTCTCTCAATTCTATGTTTCCGTAATTAATATCAGAAACGGTATTTATGTACTTTAAGAAACCAGGGCTAACTTCATCAATTATCATTCTTTTAGAACCTATACCACCTATTTTAATTGCTTGTATTAATGAATAGGGCTTGCCTAACAAGTCATTAAATATTGCGGTTGCTTCTTTATTTGTATGTGTTGTATTGTATATCATTACACATCAAATATAAGAATGTTTAACGAATTTAATATATTGTTAAACAAGAATTAACATAATATTATAATTTAATCAAAAGGTTGCTATTAATCGTTTTTAAGCAACTTATTTCTATCTGATAAGGTGTGTTTTTTTAGAATTCTAAAGTTTTCAATGAGTACCTCAGGGTTTTTTTGCATCCCAAACAAAATATCGCTAGCTCTTTTTCTGGCAGATTTACCGTTAACAATAGGTAACGGGTAATCTTCACCTAATTTAAAGTTACTAAACTGCTCATCTAAAGGTGTCATTAAATACGGTTGATGTATAAAAGCTAATGGTAAATTTGCCAACTCTGGCACCCATTTTTTTATAAAGGTTGCATCTGCATCGTGCTCTAAACTATTTTTTATAGGATTGTAAATTCTCACGTGATTAATACCCGTTTCTGCTGCTTGCATTTGCATTTGAGGAAAGTGGATACCAGGTTCGAAATCTAAAAATTGTCGCGACAAATGATGTGTAGCGTCTTGCCAAGGCTGCCATAAAATATGCGTAAAAAAAGAGACTAATAACGAACGCATTCTAAAATTTAAAAAGCCAGTTTGTACCAAACAACGCATAGAAGCATCTACTAAAGGGAAACCTGTATTCCCTTCTATCCAAGCTTGTTGATAGGTTAACGAGATGCTTTTCTTTAATTTATGGTAGCCTTTATTTATGCTTGCTTCTTCCATAGTGTGCTCCATTTCAAATTTTTGTATAAAATGGGCTTGCCATCTTAATCTAGAAATGAATGCAGTTAGATGTCTTTTGTTTTTTTCGGTGATATAATTTAGTGCTTTTTGATAAATTTGACGACTAGAAATATTTCCCCAGGCTATATAGGGCGATAATCGACTAGAACTTACTCTAGATAATGCCGGTTTAGAAATATGATACATGTAATCTTTATGACGATTTTGTAGAAAAGTATCAGCATATCTCCAACCCATTTTAGCGCCCCCTTCTTGAAAAACGCTTTGTTTTTCTGTAAATAGGTTAGCCGTACTAAAACTTCTTTCTATTGTTTTAAAATCACCAAGAGGTATAAAACTATCACTTTTTAATTTATTAGTAATTTGTAATGAATTCATATATTCATCCCATTTTTCGAACCAATCTTCTCTATTTAATAAGCCTCTTAAAACACCGTTATTATTGTTTTCTACCCATTTAATATTGTTGTTTCTGCAATAACGTGCAAAATCTTTATCTCTGTTATACGTAATTAATAAACCCGTTTCTTGATGTGAAAAAACGGTATTAATCTTATAATAATTTTGTAACTGATTAAATACGGTAATTACCTCTGAAGTTACAGAAAGTACCTTTGTGTTACTGTCTTTTAAATCATCATTAATGTCTACCAGCGATTGTTTGATAAAGGTCCAATGGCGTTCTGAGTAATGCGGGTCATTTATCAGAGAATTTTCGAAAATATACAAAAATAAAATGCGCTTATTAGCTCTTAACGCATTATAAATTGCCTCATTATCTTGTAAACGTAAATCACGTTTTAACCAAACTACATTAATTTCTTCTTTATCAGCCATTATCTAATTGATTAAAAAATAGTTCTGCATTTTTAAAATGCGTTTCTTTTTTGTCTTGGTTCATTTTATCGAAAGTTCTAATTAACATACCCAATCTTGGGTTGCTTAAAAAGAAATCTCTGTGTTTGTCCATAAACGTCCAAAATAAACCATCCCAAGTTTGTTGCCAATCGCCTTTTTTATAATTACTCATTTTCATAATGTAATTACTGCTGCTTATGTAAGGTTTTGTGCTCATCATGCCTCCATCTGCAAACAAACTCATTCCGTAAACGTTTGGCACCATTACCCAATCGTAAGCATCAATAAAGAGTTCCATAAACCATTGGTATACTTCATCAGGATCAAACTCACACAACACCATAAAGTTTCCTAAAATCATTAAACGCTCTATGTGATGTGCGTAGGCAGTGTTGTTCACTTTTTTAATAACATCGTCAATTGGCTGAATACCTGTAGTGCCGTCATAAAATGACTTTGGAATTTTTCTCTTGAATTTCCAAAAGTTCTTCGTTCTTTCTTCTGTTCCTTTTGCTTCGTAAACACCTCTTATAAATTCTCGCCAACCTAAAATTTGACGCACAAAACCTTCAGTAGAATTTATAGGGATTTCATTTTTGTTTGCAAATTCAATCGCTTTGTCAATCACATATTTAGGGTCTAATAAACCTACATTTATTAATGGTGATAATAAACTGTGATTCAAGAAATTTTCTTCTCTAACAATAGCATCTTCATAAACACCAAATTCGTGAAAACGAACTTCAAAAAATTGCATTAACCATTCTTCTGCAGCTTTAAAATCGATTGGATACACTACAAAATCGTTCAGTTTTCCATAGTTTTTAGAAAAATTTTCAGTTACATATTTTGCAGCTTCTTTATGATATTTTGTTTGCTCTGGAAACTGAATTCTAGGTGAAGTCTTTCCTTTTGGATATTTTTTTCTGTTGTCGGCATCATAAGTCCAGCTGCCCCCAGTAGGATTTTTGCCATCCATTAGAATCTCTCTATTTTTTCTTTCACTTTTATAAAATGAAGTTTGAAAAAATTTCTTTTTAGTCGGTTTAAAAAAGGATGCTAATTCCTCTTTTGTGTTGATAAACAGAGGGTTGTTGCTCCATTTAATTTCTATATTCCCTTTAGATTCAATAATGTGTTTTTCTAAATAATTGTCTGTAGGATCAATAATTTGAACCTTTTTAATTCCTATGTTTTCTAATTTTGGAAGTAATTTTCGAACATCACTTAGCGTATCAATTGCATCAATATAACTTACTTTTTTACCTTTTTTGATTAGAAAATTTTCATAAGCTTTCATTGAAGCTCTATGAAATTCAATTTTTTGTTGATGAAATTTATATTGCTTAAAAAACAGGTATTCTTCTACTAAAAAGATATCATCAACCTTATCTAAAACTTCACTGGTTTTAAATAATTGATGAGGAAAAATTATATGTACAGTTGCACTTTTCATTTTTAAAATAATGTTTTTTCTAACCAAAGATTTCTAAATTTATGATTTGGGTCATAACGTTCTGCTTGAAACTGAGTATTGAATTTTCGATCTCTTGGGTCATTTCCAACTCCAGCAACATACATCCAGTTTCCATAGTTGCTGTGCACATCATAATCAAGTAAAATCGACTCAAAATACGCAGCTCCAATTCTCCAGTCTAATAAAAGTTCTTTTGCAAAATAGGAAGCTACATTTTGTCTACCTCTGTTGCTCATCCAACCTGTTTCTTTCAGTTCAATCATATTAGCGTTTACAAAATTGTCTTTGGTTTCTCCATTTATCCATTTTTGAATAACTTCTTTATCAGAATTCCAATGATAATCTCTGTCTAAAATTCCACCAATTTTAAAGATTTTTTCATCATATTTTAACGAGATGTATTTGAAATAATCTCTCCAAATCAATTCAAAAATCACCCAATAAGTAGATTGATTTGCGCCAAATTCTTGCTCGTATTTTTTTACTTGGTAATAAATAGTTTTGGCAGATAAACTTCCATTTGCCAACCAAGGAGAAAACTTTGTGGAGTAATCTTCGCCTACTAAACCATTTCTTGTTTGTTTATAAAAACCTACTTTTTTACTTTCAAACAAATAATAATTCAGCCTTTTTAAAGCTTCAGTTTCTCCTCCTTTAAAAGGAAAAGCTGTTTTATGAGAAGTTTTAAAATCATCAAAACCCAATTCTTGTAAAGTCGGAATTACAGTTGCATTTTCAATTAAATTATCTTTTGATAGTTTAGAGATTTGCACTTCTTCTAAAATAGCTACATACTTTTCTAGTTTTTTTCTAAAAGCGGTAAATACATCAGGTATATTGCTAAAATTTTTTGAAACTGTTTCTGGGTGATATAAAAATTGATCATAGTCTTCAATAAACTCAATGTTATCATTTAAAGTTTTTTTGATGCCTTTATTTGTTTCAATTTCATCTCTTGTCCATTCTTTCTGTGTGTAAATTTTATCCACAGAAAAAAGAGTACATAATTTAGAAATTTGGTTTTCTGGAGCATCAAAATAGGTGAGTAATGTGATGTTTTTATCAGCTAAATTTTGTTTTAAATTTGCAATGGTTTCCAATAAGAACTGCACTCTAAATTTCGCTGTTTTTAGAAACTCAAATTCATCTTTTATAAAATATTTAGGATCAAAAAAATACGCAGCAATTACTTGTTGATTTTCATCAACTGCCTTTTTTAGAGCAATATTATCATTGACTCTTAAATTATTTCTGAACCAAACTAGTCCTGTTTTTTTTTGTTGCTGCTGCATTTTTTACTACAATATTTTACGTTTTCCCAATTCTTTTCCCATTTTTTGCGCCAAGTAAATGGTCTTTCACAAACAGGGCACATTTTTGTTGGTAAATGTTCTTTTTTCAACAGTTTAAGTTTTTACTATTTTACGAATCATTCCATTAAAAATAAACCAATGAAAAGGTACGACTGCGTACCAATATAATCTGCCAGCTAAACCATGGGGTCTAAATGTTGCTGTTTGATACAAAATATCTCCTTCTATTTTAAATTCTAACCAAGCTTCGCCTGGCAAAATCATTTCTGCATAGAGTAGGAGTTTGCCTTTTTCTTTATCTGCATAAATTACTCTCCAAAAATCTAAAGCATCACCAGCATTGAGTTCTGTTGGGTGTCTTCTTCCTCTTCGTAAACCTGCTCCACCAAAAAATTGATCTAAGAAACCACGAATTTTCCAAAGAATTGTACCATAATACCAACCTGTTTCTCCACCAATTGCCCAAATTTTATCAAGTGTTTTAGTACGATCTTTTACTTCTCTTTTCTTATGATCTTTAAAGCATCCATATTTGGGAATATTTATGAATTCGCCTACATAGTTTTTTAATTTACCACTACTTATGTATGAATCTTTCCAACTAGAAATAATACTATTTTGCTCAATTTTTTTAAAAGCTAATTGCAATGCTTTTTTGTAAGACATTGGTTCTATTTCTAGAATCTGATTGATATTACTTTTTTTACCAATAACTTCTATCCCCATAGAATTTACCAAAGAACTTGCAAGTTTGTAAGATGTTGAGGTTACAAAATAGAGCCAATAAGAAGATAGTTTTGGTGTCATTACAGGCAATGTAACAATGGTTCTTTTTAAACCTCTAAAGGCTGCAAATTGTAATAACATTTCTTTGTAAGTCAATACTTCTGGTCCAAAAACATCGTAAGATGTATTGAATAATTCTTTTTTACCCAAAGCCTTATGCAAAAAAGCCAAAATATCTCTAATCCCTAAGGGTTGTGTTTTTGTATTTAACCACTTTGGAGCAATCATAAAAGGTAGTTTTTCTACAATATCTCTTATAATTTCAAAGGATGAACTACCAGAGCCTACAATAATACCGGCTTTAAAAGTAGTTAATGCGTAACTACTAGAACTTAATGTGTGCTCAACATTTTTTCTGGATAATAAATGCTTAGAGAGCTTTGTGTCGTTTGTAATTCCGCTTAAATAAATGACTTGTTTTATGGATGTGTTTTCTGCAAATCGTTTAAAATTAAACGCGCACTTTTCTTCTAAAACGTGAAATTCTTTCGCAGAATTAGACATCGAATGAATTAGATAATATGCTGCATCAATATCAGTAGGAATTGATTTTAATGAATTCGCATCTAAAAAATCAGCCTCAATTAATTCAATATTTTGTTCTTTATAGTAATTTTCTGCTCTTTTTTTATCTCTTACAGGGCACACAATTTTATGACCATCGTTTAATAAAAGAGGAATTAAACGTTTGCCAATGTAACCAGTTGCGCCTGTAACAAGAATTTTCATTTATTTTATTGTTTTAGGTCGTTGATAAGAAAGTTGTTTTTTAAATTTAGGAATCGCATACGTATCTAAACCGTTAATTGCAGCTACGTTTCCTTTAGAAAGATTGATTAATCCATCATCTTGTAATAACTCATTTTCTACATACAATTCCTGAATTTGAGCTACAATTAGCATTACATCATTTGAGGCTACATAAACTTCTTCTACAAATTTCATAGCCATTTGTACTGGAGCATCTTTTACAAATGGCGCTTTAAAATTGCCCTTAAATTCGGGTTCTAAAATTGTCATGTCAAATTCAGAAACATCGTCAGGATATTTTGCAGAAGTATGATGTGCATCTTCAATTACATCTTCCCAAATATGATTTATAGTAAAATAACCAGTTTCTTTTAAATTACGATGTGTATTTCTTGGCACTGTTGTAGGTCTTAAAATAAAGCCTAAAGTTGGTGGGTTAGAACCTAGGTGCGTTACAGAACTAAAAACGGCTACATTGGTTTTGCCATCTGTAGAAATTGAACCCAATAAATTTGCTGATTTAAAACCAGAACAACTATTTATTAAGTTAATTCTGTATATTTTATTGAGTTTAGAAATGTCTTTATTGTCAAAAAAATGCATACTTGTAGATTATGTTATACATACAAAGATACAAATTGTTTAACTGAGGTAGATTTTAGTTAAACAAAAAATAAAGTTAAATTTTACGCATTTATTTTAATACTATTTATTTTTTGAACGCAAAAATCAATAAGTTTTGCTGCTAAAATTTCTGTTGAATTATTGATGTCGAATTTCGGATTCATTTCGGCTACATCTAAAGAAATTACTTTTTTAGTATTGAATAAAAGATCTAAAACTTTGTAAACAAACTTAGGTTGAAAACCAAAAGGAGAGGGAGCACTTACACCAGGTGCGAAAGCAGAAGAAAATCCGTCAAGATCTATGGTGATGTAGAGGTAATCTATTTTTTTTATAAAGTGATGTAGCTTTTCTTCGATTTTTTTAAAAGCCGAATTTGTAGTTTCGCATTCATCATCATATGCATATGCAACCTTGTTTTTTTCGGCTATAGCAAACAATTCTTTGGTGTTCGATTGTTGTTGAATGCCTAAAACAAAATAATGTACATTACTAAATTCTGAGAGTATTTGATTAAAAGGAGTACCTGAATTTGGAAGTGATTCAATGGGTCTTAAGTCGAAATGTGCATCGAAATTTACAATACCAATTTTGTTTTTCTCTTTAGTAATTAGAGCATTGTAAATTCCTTTAAAGTGCCCATAACTAATATCATGCCCACCTCCAATTGCAATTGGAAAAATTTGTTTTCTAATTAATTTTTCAATGATGGTTGATAAACTGATTTGGCTAGATTCCATATTATTATCGAGACAAACGATGTTTCCCACATCAGAAATGTCTAGGTTCTTAAAGTGAATTGGAAGCTTAGCGAGTCTTTTTTTAATGGTGTCTGGACCATCTTTAGCACCAACTCTGCCAAAATTTCTTTTTACACCTTCATCACAAGCATAACCAATCAAAGCAATATCATTCTGCTTAGCATCATTATCATTAATATCGATCAATTTAATTTCTTGATACCAATATTGGTTTTCGGCAGCTAGATTTGATTTTCTGCCATTCCATAACGACCTGTCTGGAGGCGTATAATTTTTGATGTGCTTATTCATTTACTTCTTTGCCTTTAAGATATACTTTTTCAATTTGGTGATTGCCAAAAGCGTAAGGGATAAATTGATATGAATTTATGGGTTTTGTAATCATGAAATTGGCTATTTTCCCTCTGGTAATCGACCCAACTTTATGTGCTAAATCCATAGCATAAGCACCATTAATTGTAGCTGCGTTTATAGCCTCTTCTGGAGTGATTTTCATTTTGATACAGGCTGTAGCCACTACAAAATTCATATTTCCAGAAGGTGTTGAACCAGGATTATAATCTGAAGCTAATGCAAGTGGTAACCCTTGATTTATTATTTTTCTTGCTGGTGCATATGGGATGTCTAAAAAAAATGAACAAGTGGGTAATGCCACAGGTATTGTTTTTGAGTTTTTTAGCGCTTTAATGTCATCATCATTCATTACCTCTAAATGATCTACAGAAAGTGCGTTTTTTTGAACACCGAGTTTTACACCTCCAAAAGAATTAAATTGATTTACGTGAATTTTTGGAGTAAGTCCGTGCGTAATTCCTGCATCTAAAATTTTTTCGGTATCCTGGAGCGAAAAATATCCCTTTTCACAAAAAACGTCAATAAATGTTGCCAATTTTTCTTTAGCAACTTTAGGTATTATTTTATGAATTAAAAGTTGAACATAACCACTTCTATTGTTTTTATATTCCTCTGGAAATGCGTGAGCTCCCAAAAAAGTGGCTTTAATTTCAATAGGATAATTTTCTTTCAATTTTTTTATAACACGAAGCATTTTTAACTCTGATGCTTCAGTTAAACCATAACCCGATTTAATTTCTACAGCACCTGTGCCTAATTGTATAATTTCTTTTATCCTGCTTTTACTTTGAAGATATAAATTATCTTCAGAAATTTTTTGCAGTTTTTTTGCAGAGTTTAAAATTCCTCCTCCTTTTTCTGCAATTTCTTTGTAGGATAAACCTTTTATTCTATCCACAAATTCGCTTTCTCGATTTTCGGCATAAACAATATGTGTATGTGAATCGCACCAAGAAGGTAAAATCATTTTTCCTGAAACATCTATAATTTCAGTATAATTTTCATTTGGACAATCGTGCATCACTCCAAAGTCTATAATCAACTCATTTTCGATAATTAGATACGCATTTTTTAACGTAGGTAAAATGTTCATATCTTTCCCAGCAACAAAAGAAATCGATTTGTCTCTTATTTGTACAAGTTCTTTGATGTTTTTAAAAAGTATGCTCATTAAAACAAATTATTTATAATGTTATCTTCTACTAAGTTAGCGATAGTTACTTTTAAATTTGGAGTTCTTTTCATTTCTCTTTTTATTGCAAAAATAGCCGCATCATTTCTTGCCCAACTTCTGCGTGCAATTCCGTTATTTACATCATAAAATAACATATTCTTTAACCGAGACTCAGTTTCTTTGGTGCCGTCTAATAACATACCAAAACCGCCATTCATAACTTCTCCCCAACCAACACCGCCTCCATTATGTATTGAAACCCAAGTTGCTCCTCTAAAACTATCTCCAATAACATTCTGTATGGCCATATCTGCAGTAAATTTACTGCCATCGTAAATGTTTGAGGTTTCTCTAAAAGGCGAATCTGTTCCACTTACATCATGATGATCTCTCCCTAAAATTATAGGGCCAATTTCCCCTTTTTTGATAGTATTGTTAAAAGCGAGTGCTATTTTAGTTCTGCCTTCTGCATCTGCATATAAAATTCTTGCTTTAGAACCTACTACCATTTTGTTTTGTTTGGCCTCCTTAATCCAAGTAATATTATCTTGCATTTGGAGTTTAATTTCAGCGGGAGCAGTTTCCATTATTTCTTGTAAAACATTTGCAGCAATGGCATCGGTTTTATCTAAATCGTCGTATTTGTCTGATGCGCACACCCATCTAAAAGGGCCAAAACCATAATCGAAACACAAAGGGCCTAAAATATCTTGCACATAAGAGGGGAATTTAAAATCTATGTTGTTCGTAGCCATAACATCTGCACCAGCTCTAGATGCTTCTAATAAAAATGCGTTGCCATAATCAAAAAAATAAGTGCCTTTTTTTGCGTGTTTATTAATAGCAGTAGCGTGTCTTTTTAGTGATGCCTGTACTTCTTTTTTAAATACCTTAGGATTTTCTCTTAACAATTGATTCGCCTTTTCATAAGAGATACCAATTGGATAATAACCACCTGTCCAAGGTATATGTAACGAAGTTTGGTCTGACCCCACGTGAATAAAAATGTTGTTTTCGTCAAATTTTTCCCAAACTTCCACAATATTTCCAACAAATGCAATGGAAATAGTTTCGTTGTTTTTTTGCGCTTGTTCTACTCTTTTTATTAACTCTTGAATTGTGTATATTAATTCATCGACCCATCCTTGTTGCTGTCTTTTTTCTGCTGCTTCAATATTAACTTCTGCTACAACCGTTATGCATCCGCAGATATTACCTGCTTTTGGTTGTGCACCACTCATACCTCCTAAACCAGCCGTTAAAAATATTTTACCTTTTGGAGTATCTTCTTTTGATAAAATTTTTCTAAAAGCATTCATTAGCGTAATAGTAGTGCCATGTACTATTCCCTGTGGCCCAATATACATGTAAGAACCCGCAGTCATTTGGCCATATTGGGTTACACCTAAAGCATTATATTTTTCCCAGTCATCGGGTTTAGAATAGTTGGGAATCATTATTCCGTTGGTTACCACAACTCTTGGTGCATTTTTAGAAGAAGGAAATAAACCCATGGGATGACCAGAATAGATGTGTAAGCTCTGTTTTTCTGTCATAATTGATAAATAATACATCACTAATAGATATTGTGCCCAATTTTGAAAAACAGCACCATTTCCTCCATAAGTAATTAATTCCTCTGGATGTTGAGCAACATTAGGATCTAAGTTGTTCTGAATCATCAACATTATTGCGGCAGCTTGAATTGATTTTGCAGGATATTCATGTATTGGCCTTGCATAAATTGCGTAATTAGGTTTAAACCTAAACATATATATTCTGCCATATTTTTTAAGTTCATCTAAAAAATCAATGGCTAATTCTTGATGCCATTTTTTTGGAAAATAACGTAAAGCATTTCTAAGGGCTAATTTTTTTTCTTCAAGAGATAAAATATCTTTTCTTTTTGGAGCTCTATTTAATTCGGAAATATATGTTTTTTTTTCAGGTAAGATTTTTGGTATACCTTCAGAAATTTGTGTTTTAAATGTCATTTTCTTTGTTTTACTTTGATTGCTTTTGTATTTACAAGTTGAATCATTTCATAAATATCATTTTTTAATAATCGATCTTCTTCTAGCATGGCCACTTTTTTTCTGATAATTTTAAAGTTGTGTTCTAAAATTTCTGAGAAGGTGTTTGGTCTTCTAAATTCCATTGCTTGTGCAGCGTACATTAACTCGATTGCTAATATTTTTTCTAAATTTCCTAAAATTTGATTAAATTTTCTCCCAGAGATACTTCCCATAGAAACATGATCTTCTTGCCCTAGAGAAGTAGGAATACTATCTGCAGAAGGAGGGAAGCAAAGCGATTTGTTTTCGGTAACCAATGCAGCTGTGGTGTATTGAGGAATCATATAACCAGAATTTAAGCCACCACTTTTCGTTAATAATCTTGGTAAGCCATATTTGCCTTCTAAAAGTAAAAAACACCTTCTGTCGGATATGTTTCCTAATTCTGAAACAGCTATAGAAGTGTAATCTATTGCCATCGCTAAAGGTTGCCCGTGAAAATTACCGCCAGAAATTGCTTCAGATTCGCTCAATATAATTGGATTGTCTGTAACAGCATTCATTTCGATTTTTGCTAGCTTTTTTAAATGGTTAAAAGCATTTCTAGAGGCTCCATGCACTTGAGGAATGCACCGAATTGAATACGGATCTTGAACTCTACTGCATTGATAATGGTTTTTTACATTTTCAGAGTCTTTAAGTAGCATTCTTATTCTTTTGGCTACTTTTAAAGTGCCTTTATAAGGTCTTGTTAGGTGTAACTCTTCTTTAAAAGGAGACGCACTTCCTTGAAAACCTTCTAAAGACATTGCTCCAGCAACATCAGCTAGGTCAAGTAAATATTCCATTTTTTTTAACCCAAATACTGTGTGTGCTAAAATAAATTGAGTGCCGTTTATAAGTCCTAAACCCTCTTTGGCTACTAATGTTAATGGGTGTAATTTGTAAGATTTTAGTATTTCTTTTGTAGGAACAATTTTATCTTTTACCCAACATTCTCCTTCTCCGATAATAGGTAAAAATAAATGAGCAAGAGGCGCTAAATCTCCTGAGGCACCAACAGATCCTTGTTCTGGTACAACCGGTAAAATATTATTGTTTATAAAGAAAATAATTCGCTCAATTAATACTAATCTAACACCCGAAAAACCTTGGCTCAAAGCATGCACTTTGCAAATCATCATAATTTTAGACAATTCTTTGTCAATTGGGTTTCCTACACCAACAGCGTGGCTTATTAATAAGTTTTCTTGAAGTTTATTTGTTTCTTTAGGAGTAATTTGGGTGTCGCATAAAGGACCAAAACCAGTGTTTATTCCATAAATAGCATTTTTAGAAATTGCCATTTTATCAACAATAGCTCTAGATTTATTTATTTTATTTATAGCTTTTTCATCAAGTTTAGCCGATAAATTTCCATTTGCAATTGCCACTATTTTATTTATTGTGAGCGTATCTATTCCGTATAAAAACATATGTATTGTTTCTGTCTAAGTACAAAAATACCTTTATATTTGATGCTTATTGATATCATTAATTTTAATAATTGATAACTATGAGTAATCAAATTGAGTATAGACATGTTCGTTATTTTTTAGAAGTTGCAAGAACGCTACATTTTAGACAAGCCGCAGAAAGCTTATTTATTTCTCAACCTGGTTTAACGCGACAAATTAAAGCGATGGAAAATGGACTGGGAATAGAATTATTTGAACGTCATAATAGAAAGGTTGAGTTAACAAATACAGGTGGCTATTTGCAAAAAGAATTGACAAGAAATTTAAATGAATTACATGATATTTTTGAAATGGCCAAACTTTTGGATAATGGCGTAAAAGGAAGAATAAATTTTGGGTATGTTGGTTCTGCTATTAAGCAATTAATTCCAAATTTACTATTGAAGTTTCAGGAAAAACACCCTGATGTAACTTTTGATTTAAAAGAAATGGATAATGAGCAACAAATACAAAAACTACTTTCAAATGAAATAGATATTGGTTTTGTAAGATTAGAAAGAGTGCCAAAAGATATCGAGATTTTGCAAGTTTTGAAAGAGTCTTTTTGTTTGGTATTGCCAAAAAAACATCCTATTAATGAAGAAAATTTTGAAGGTTTACATGAATTAAAAGAAGAATCTTTTATTCTTTTTGATGCTACCTATAGTCCTTCTTATTATGAAAAAGTGATGCAGCTATTTGATGATAGCGGTTTTGTACCCAAAACATCTCATAGCACCATACACGCTTCATCTATTTACACCTTGGTTGAGAATGGTTTTGGTATTTCAATTGTACCATCTTCATTAAAAATAACTAATAATAGTAGTGTAAAATTTATAGAATTGCACAATATGAAACGAAAAACCGTTCTTTCTGCGGTTTGGAATAAAAAGAATAAAAATATTTCTTTGTACCATCTTTTAGAAATTCTTAAAACGATTTAAAATCGGTTTAGTTATAGTTTATGTCTAAAGATTTGCTATTTTCTTTTTAAAATCGAAGCAAAAGAGGATGTCTAAAAAGTATTAAAAACTTGTTATTTCGACTGTAAAGGAGAAATCTTATTTTTTTAAAATTAATTATAAGATGTTTCTATTTGCTTTACAAGCTACTTTCAACCAAAAATATATGTTGATTTCAGTAATGCTCAAAATTACAGGTAAATTTACTTTTTAGACAGCCTCACTACCTTTTATTTCTTTTCTAAGAAACAGCTTGCCATTTCATAGATTTTTGATAAGAAAAAACCTTATTATTAGCAGTTGGATCCATAACCATTAGGTAAATCCACTCGTTGTCTAAAAGTCTTTTTGTAGCTTCATTTCTTGCAATAATATCAGAAACCCTTTCAATTGGAGCTTGAATTAGTACAGACAATCGCAAAGGCTGATGATACATTGTTTCATCAGAACCATATAAAGATTGTAATGGTAAACCCATTTTTAAATCGCCACCATTTCCTTGAACCACCCCGAATTTACCAGTAATATTGTGCGTTATTTTAGAACCACCACCATAAATAGTGTTATCAACTGTAGAAAAATAATAGTGATTATTTATCCATTGGGTAACCGTCATTGGACCTAACATTATGCCTTCTAAAGCCTTACCTTCAGAATCTAATTCCCACTGGTAAGAGTGCAAAAAACAACGACTATCTAAATTTGTATTCTTTGTTAAATTTCTTGGCCCAACAATAAAACCTGCATTTTTAGCTAACCCCCATTCAGGTCTTGTTTCTCCCCAATTATTAGCTCTCTTTTCTGCGTTAGATACACTATTTCCTTTTGATCCTAATCTATCTTCGGTTGCAGTTTTTTGTGCTTTTAATAAATTAAATTTTAAATCTTTCACCAATTCTTTATGAAAATCAGGAATCTCAGCATCAAAAAGAACGATATCTTCTGTTGTTGTGTTGTGTTCTGCCCCAATAAAAATAGTGTTTTTAGGAATTACCACTTTATGAGTTTCTGCAAGCACTTTTCTTACTTCTAATTGGTTTGCCAATTTTGCCAACATTCTAGCATTATGTCTACCAGGACTAGCGGCACAAGCTCCACAATCTAAACTAGAGCTAAATGGATTATTTGCAGAATGGCTTCCATGGCCAGCAAAAATTACCAAAGGAGCAAATTCTTTCCATCCCATTAAATCAAAGGCAGATTTTACAATGGCTACTTTTTCTGCTAACGGAATTCCGTTTGTATTCGCATTGTCATATCTATTAATATCTGGCTGACATATGGTTTCAATTTGAGATGCTTTTTTATCAGCTAATTGGTACATTTTTCTTGGTGCCAATGTTCTACCTACTAATGAAATTCCGTATAACAAACCCGATCCTTCTACATAACCAAATGCAGATGGAATCATGTTTTTCATCCTCTTAAAAAAATAATTTTTAAAAGCAGTTACGCTATTTTTTTGTTGATATTTACGCAACTTTTCCCCATTGTCGTTTTGAGGAATTTCTGAAACTTTATAAGCAGAACCTACAATTGGCGGGCAAGCTTTGCGTGTAATTCTATCATCTAAACTTTTATAATCCATTGCAATTCCGAAGAAACCAGCGTAACCAAAAGTCTCATAATTTCCTTTAGCTTCGATATGTCTTCTAATCAGTTCAGAACGTGTATCAATACAAAAAACGAGTTGAGCATCTGGTACATTATTTTCAGAAGATGCTTCAGAAATTGATGCTTTCTCTAAGGTTTTTAATAATTGATTTTGCCAAGTTTGCTCCCAAGCCTTCAAGAAAATATATTGAACTTTTGAAACGAATTCATCTTCATTTTTTACCTCTTTTTTTGGCAAAAACGGAATGTTTAATTTCTGGGATGTCCAAAGTCTAGCGGCTAAATAATCTACAGCATCTATTGGATATTCTTGATGCCAGGCAGAGTCAGACTGTGTTCTATGATTAATATAACCTGTCCAACCTGGAAGCGATGCTAAATGATGTGTAAAAATTTTGATATAATCGCTCTCATTTACATCCTTTAAAAGATGTTCTAACGTAGCTTTACTTGTTTTAGGAATGTCTTTTAAAGCAGTTCGTCCTGTTGCATTGTCATAGACCACTAATAACCTCCAAGCTGTAAAGAAACCTTCTGTTTTATAAGGCATTTCCCATTCTGCAAGACCTTCATCCATAAAAGAGGATAACCATTTTGCCATAATAATATCTACAGTATGGTTTTCATTTATTTCTTCAGTTTGCTTTTTAGAGGCTAAATAATCTAAATAAAACTTTGGAGATTCTGTTAATTTGTTTTCTTTTAATAAATCAATTAAAACAGCTTCGTTAATATCTCCTTTTTCCCAAGCTTGTTGGTACAATTTTGTTGATGGAAATGATTTTGCACTAAAGTTGTTTTTTGCAATTTCTACAGCATCTTTAAAAGAAGAATTCTCATAACCAGTTAATGGATTTGATGCCACAAATGTATATAATGGCCAAGTTTTTCCGATAACTTTTGATGCTTCATCAATACTATTTAAAATATTTTGGCTCATAATTATTTAGATTTATACATTAAAACTGATTTTTTATAGGGTTGTGAAATATTCATTAGTTTTACGTATAGCCATGGAATTTTTTTGTAAACTCTTAATTTCATAATAAAAAATCCGAATAAGAAAATAAAACCAAAAATAATCTGAACCCAAGATAATGGCATTGCTTGGTTTATCATTGGCATATCTCCCATTAATATGGTAACTCCATTGTACATTAATGCGTAAACTCCAATTCCACCTACAAAAAGTAAGGTAGGCACAACAATTTTTTGTAATAGCGAAAGGCTTTTTTCTTTTACAATATTGTAGGTTGCTTGTCCAACTGTTATTGCTACAACCAAAGTTAAAAATACGCTACTGTCTAAATGCATTCCTTTACCGGTCCAATAGGTAAATAAAAAAGCACCTAAACCTCCAAATATTAGTACGCCTAAAGCTTGTAAAGGTTTAATTTTTATCGGAGTTTCTTTTTCTGGTTTTGTTTGTTCAATCTCTTCTCCAGATGATAAAAATAAATAGGCTTTGTAAAAACCATGTAAAATTAAGTGGGCAACAGCTGCATTAAAAAAACCTAAACCACATTGCATAATCATAAAACCCATTTGTGCAATTGTAGAACAAGCCAGTTTTTGTTTTACATTAACTTGCAATAGTTTAGTAAACTGAGCTGCAATGGCTGTAAAGCCACCAATGGCAAATAATATGGTTAATGTATCTGATGCAACTAATAATGTTGCAAAAAGTGATAGTAAAATTCCGGCGCCGTTTACAAAACCAGCGTGCATTAATGCAGATGCAGGAGTAGGAGAGGTCATTGCAGATAATAGCCAGCGATGAAAAGGATAAATTGCAGATTGTACAATGGCTGCTGCTATTATGCAAAAAGCAGCAATCATTGTAATGTAATTTGGCAAGTCTGCTGCAACCGAAGCTAAGCCACTTACTGTAAATTCTCCACTTTTAAAAGCTAATAAAAGCAATCCAATGGCTAAAAAAGAAGTGCCTGTTATAAAATATTTTAATGTAAATTTTGATGCCTCTCTTGCTTCTCCCCATTTTTTATCAATACCAATTAATTGAGACATAAAGATTCCCATAAGTAACCAGCTAAAAAGTAATAGCAAAATATTATTAGCCATAACCAATAACATTACAGATAATGTAAAAGCCAAACAAAGTACCATGAATTTAGAATGATATGTAAAACCTTTTAAATATGTTGATGCATATGTGCTTACAATTGCGCTAAAAAAAGTAACGGTTGTCCAAATTAAAATTGTAAAACCGTTAATTTTCAGAACATCACCATAAGACCATTCTGGTATTTGAGCGAAATGGAGTATTAAGAAAACAAAGTTGCTTGCAAATAGTAGCCATAAAAAAGAGGTTATAACTACAGATATTGATGATTTATTCATCTCTGTAACTGAAACCTCATGAGTTGAGTTTATTTTTTTTTCAGAGTTCATTTGGTTAGTTTACTTGATGGTTGTTGAATCATAATAGTTGATGTTTTTTATCGGTGCAAAGGTGTACAATAAATCGATATGATTTTATTTATAATAATTATGGTATTCATAAGATAAATTTATGCTTTTAAAGCATTAGAGGTTTTAAAAAGATAATGAGGAGTTATTGAAATCAAAAAAAGCAGAGAAATTTTTAAATTTCTCTGCTTTTAGTCGGGGTGGCAGGATGATAACTAGACCGCCACTATGCAGTAAAATCAATACTTTAGGAAAAGTTCTAAAACAGTGTGAACCGAATTGTAGACCTAATGTTTAAATTGAAATAGTATGTTTTGTTTGAACGTCTAAAACAAATTTACGGTTTTAACTTCATTAAAAACAGATAAATAGCGTCAAATATTATGATTAATCTATTAAGTATTTGTTAATAGTTTCTTCCTCAATACCGCTGTAACTAGCAAAATCTTTTACTGTTATAAATTGATGAGGTTCTTTGTCTAAATAATCTTTAATTGTATTAATAAGCTTACGACAATAACGCTCACTGCGTCCTGTGATACGTTGAATGTCCTTTGGGTATATACAAGCTCTTTTTGTAATCATCATACATTATCTATGCTTTATCTATACTTAAAACTATTAGTACCTATTTAGGGTTATTTAGGTTTAATCGGTAAGGATGTATTAAAGCGGTTTCTACTTTTTTTAAGTGAGTCATAAAGTTACGTGATTTGATGTATTAATCAAAAAAAAGTAAAATTATGGCAAAACAAACCGGAATTATTAAACTAAAAGGAACTATCGGAGGTATTTCTTTTTATAAAACAGCAGATGGACATCTAGCTCGTGAAAAAGGAGGAGTGGATAAAAGCCGAATTCAGAATGATCCTGCGTTTCAAAGAACGCGTGAAAATGGTTCTGAATTTGGAAGAGCCGGTAAAGGCGGTAAAGTATTGAGAAATGCAATTCGTGTGCTTTTGCAGAATGCAAAAGACAAACGTGTTGTAAGTAGATTAACAAAAGATCTTGTTGCAATTACTAAAACTGATACCACTAATGAAAGAGGTTTAAGAACGCTTCAAGATGGGGATTTAAGTCAATTGGAAGGTTTTGAATTCAATTTGAATGGGAAGTTAGGAGCAACTTTATTTGCTGCATTTACTAAAGCTTTTGACAGAGTTTCTGGGGATGCAACTTTAGATTTAGCTGCTTTTTCTCCAACGATTAGAATTGCTGCTCCTTCAGGAACTACACACTTTAAAGTAGTAATGGGTGCTTCAGAGTTAGATTTTGTAAATGAAACCTCAACTTTTGAGAATGATGAAACTGCAATTTTGCCTTATTCAGCTGCAAATACCGCTGCAATTGCATTATCTGCAACAATTACTGCGAACTCAACATTACCGGTTGTACAGGTTTTAGGTATTGAGTTTTATCAAGAGGTAAATGGACAAATGTATGCCCTTAAAAATGGTGCTTACAATGCTTTATCTGTAGTTACAATTGATACTCCATAATTATGGAGTTAGTGCTTCAAAGAGCTTATTTTAAAGAGGGTACTAATGGTACTCTCTTTTCTTCTGACCAATTCCTCTGTCACACCATAGAGTTGCCCTGGTTCAATAACAAAAGAAATATTTCTTGTATTCCTGAAGGAGTGTATGAAATTATACCAAGATTTTCAAAACGTTTTCAGCATCATTTGATTTTGAAAAATGTTCGAGGTAGAAGCTTTATTTTATTTCATCCAGCTAATGATGCACTAAGGGATTTAGAGGGTTGTATTGCTCCTGTAACTTATTTGAGCGGCATTGGTAAAGGCATTTATTCAAAGGATGCAATGCAGAAACTATTGTCTTTGGTGTATCAAGCAAAAGATAGAAAAGAAAAAATAACATTAACCATTAAATCACAGAATTATGAAAATTATAGAACGTTATAAAAAACCAACACCAAAGTTTTTTAGACTCTTAAGAAATATTGGTATTGCATTGGCTACAGCTGGAGGAGCAATTATTGCTGCCCCTGTTTCAATACCTGCTACAATAGTAACCATTGCAACCTATATGACAGTTGCAGGAACTGTTGCTACAGCCGTTAGTCAAGCTGTAGTTTCTGATGAAAAAAAGGATTAGTAAAAATATGTTACAGAACGATATTCAAATAAAGTCTGGTGTTGTTGGAGGAACATTGCTTTCTACAGTTTTTACTATTAGTTTAGACGATATACTTTTTACTATTATTATGGCTGTAATTGGAGCAATTGTTAGTTTTTCTGTTTCTACATTATTAAAGTGGTTATTTTTTAGAAAGCAAAAAAAGAATACCTAGTTTTAGTACTGGGTATTCTTTTGTTTTCATTGACTAAATAGTCAAAATTTCGTTTTCAAAAAGAATTATTCTGGTTTCTAATTCGTTGTATTTTGCAAGTTGAATCATATTTTTTGTTCCTTTACTTTCTCCATCCCAAAAAGCAATTAATGCGTCTGCGTATATTGCCATTTGTTTATTTCTTTTTGGTCCAGCAGCTTTTCCATATTTTATCCAATCAGCCGGAAATTTTATGATTTTGATTTTTTTTTCGGAGGCGTATTTCTCTCCTAATTTGTCTGCACCTTTGTAATGAGCTCCAGATACAATCTCTATATTTTTATAATCCTGGAGGAATTTATCACATTCTTGTTTTAATTTTTGATAGTTGGTGAAGTTTCTGCTCCCAGCTATAATTATTTTCATAGTTTAATTTGTTAAGATCTTAGTAAGGCTATTTTTAGTTTTGAAATAGTTGATAATTGATGTTGTAAGTTTTCTTCATAAGCAGTTATTTTTTTGAGCTTTTCAACTTTCAATTGCCATTGTTGTTCTTCATAGTTCTGCAGTGCTGTATATATTACTTTTTTCACATCCGAAATACCAATAAATGGAATGACAGAGCCTTTTAAATAATACCGAAAGTACTGACCAACTTTTAAAGATAAACACAGGTAATACAAAGACTCTCTATTTGCTGTAGAAGTTGTGGAAATTACAAAACAGTTTGCACAAGGTTTGTCTAATGGCTTTCCAGAATTTAATCCTTTATTCAAAATAAAAAAATGTGGGTTTGAGTAAGTTCGTCCAATTTTGTGGGTTTTGATTTCAAAAATTTGCATAAGTATCCATTTTTAGGTTCAGATTCTTTTGCTATTTTTTTGCCCATAAAATTTTGGAAAGGAAAACAACAAAAAGAAAGCTGTTTCTAAATGGAGAGGGTAGACTATCAAGGTTTTTGAAAAAAATACTACCAACTACTGAATGTTGAATTTTGAGTATTAAGTTGTCAGTTGGTGGAGATTTTTTTTAAAACCCGAAGGGCTTGACCTTTATAGGCTAAAAGCGGAGGCTTTAAAAAGACAAAATTTTATGCAATTACATTTTTCTTGAATGAAACAGATGTTGAAACCACTAAAACATTAAGGGAACCATTTGTTTTGCTGTCTTTTTTTTGTTTTTCTTTTTATCCTTTATTTTTTATTATATCTAAAAAGATAGATTTTATCTGGAATTTTTTTTGTGATTACTTAACGAAATGAAACAAACAAAGACTTGAGATAAGGAATACTTGGACTTAGCGATGGTTTTGTGCAGTTGAAAGAGATAAGGAATAATTAACTAAAAGTATTTTTAAAAATTTAGTATCTTTACTATTGTGAGTTTAATCACACATTCTTTTTCATAGCAATTTTTACCCACCTCTCCACGATGTGGGTTTCTTTTTTTTAATAATTAAAGACGTAGTACCTAGTGCGTGAGCAGAAGCGAGAATAAGTGTAAAGACTTTTTATTTGTGCTTTCTAATTTTATTGAGGTTTTATTAAAAGTGAATGCTTACTATTTTAAATTTTAAAGGATTGATTTACTAATAAAACTTTTTATTTGTTTTATACATAGCATTTACTTTTAGTGAAAACGGTTACAACGTATGTTCTACACTAATAAAGAGTTTTACTCTTATTGGCTTTTTTTTGATTTTATATGTGCTTTATAATTTCTAATATAAACTGAATTTTTAATGATTTTACTAATGTTAATTTAAAATAACAAATAAGCACTTATAAAAACAATGCAACAATGACGAAATGTTGTTAAAATAACTAAATTTCATTATTAATAGCTGATGTGTGCGTTGGAAGAGCGGCTATTTTACATAATGGCGTTATAGACCAGAAATCAAATGAATGTGTATATAACTGCGCATTATGTAACTTAGCTTTGGGGAGTTTTGTGTTTTATGATATAATAAAAGCGTGTTGCTTTTTAGAGTTGTGCAATGAGTATGCGAATGGAACAAGCTCTAAAATGCAACTTCGTATAGAGTTTTAAAACGCTAAACTTGCGATGGCAGGTGGAACAAACCAAATGTAAGAGGTTTTTAGCTTTTGTAATAAATTGGGTTTTGGTTTGTGGGGGTTATACTTTCTTTTTAGATGCTAACATTTTTAAAGGAGAGACTATAGGTAAAATTATTCCTTTAAAATTAGTTTCTTGTAATTGCTGAAAAATAAGACCTCTTGCTGTTGAAAAACTAATACCTATTAACGTTGCTATAAATTGTCCTGAAAATAGTGGTGTTTTATTTTCATCTAATTCATAATGAAGATTTAAATCAGTAATATTATAATGAAAGTCAATGTGAAATTTAACGCCTATTTCTTGATGTGATAATAAATTTATAAATAACTCAATTTTAACACGTTCGTCTTTTAAATTGTGTTTTGTGTTGTGTGCAACAGTAAATTCAAGATTTAAATTTTTATCAATTGTTTTGTCATTGATATACGTACTTACAACATCAATATGGAATAGTTTTATCTTATCTGGTATGATTGGGTTTTCTGCCATTATACAGCTTCTTGCGTGTAATACGTTTGTTCATAATTATCTATAGCTATTGCTAAATCTTTAGCCCCACCTTCTACTTTACCTAAATAAATATATTTAGGCTCTGGATTCATTAGGTTTACCCCTAAAGCTACTTCCATTTTTGTAATGCTTTTTAATGTAAGGTTGTGTAAACCTGATAACCACTTTGTAACTTCAGATGGTCTTTTACCCAGCATTTTAGCAAACTCTTTTTTGTTTATACCACGAGTTTTTAAAACAGCACAGACTTCTTGAGTAATCTCTAAATTACGCTCAATAAATCTATCTATTTCTGGGTTTTTATTTTCTTCTAACCAGTTGTTAAGTATGTTTTCTTTTGGGAATTCCATTTTTGTTTGTTTTAATAATAAAGAATAAAATCTTCATCACATTTAATTAAAGTGCAATCTTCGTTCCAAATAATATCGCCTTCTCTAAAAGCGTTATCAATGGCTTTAGTTAGTATATTTGCTAAATTAAAATGTTTTCTAACATTTGGACAATCTTGTGCTTTTTGTGTTGTTTTTATATCGCCACTAAAAAGAAAAACAACGTTTGGATTTGCTTTTAAACAATATAATCTTAAATTATTTGCCTTTTTCTTACCATATTCCACGTAGTAAGGTTTTCGGTCTTTGCCAATTGGCGGTAATGCTGAAGTGTCTGCATTTTTTGCTTCATTTCTAAAAAAACGATTTTGTGCACCATATTTTTCACCTATAAGTTGTAACCATTTTTGAATATGATATAACTTGTTTTTATTTTCAAGCGTATGCTTTTCAACAAATTCTTGATAAAGTGTTACATCATTATCTTCTAAACAAACAGAATAATAAGCTACTGTTTTTAATTTGAATAATGGTTTTATGCGTGCAAAGTTATTCACTTATCAGTTAATTTACAAATTTATTTCACTTAAAAGTGAATTTTTAACATTTTATTGATTTTACGCAATCAAGTATTTATATATTGAAAACACAAAAATACCATTAATATAACTGTATTTATAGGGTTTATTTCCATAGTTATCAACTAAAATGCAATATTGAGTTCCCTTAGTGTTTCATTGGTAAAATCATTTTATTGCTATTTCTTAATCTAAAGTAGTTTTTATTTTATTTCTTTTTTTAATTTCTGATAATATTCAAATACTTTTTTTAGTCCTTTTTGATAAGCTCCTAATATTTTTGTGTCATTATCTGCATTTTCATTCCAAAATTTATACTTTCTATCTTTATAAATATATATAGATTTTGTATGATAATCCCAGTAATGTTTAAAACCTTTGAATCTAAATTCATTATAGTCGTTTTTCCATAACTCAAAAATCTTTTTTCTTTCTTTTGCGCTTAAATTTATTTCTAAAGCTAATCTTCTTTCCTCAAAATACAAATCTATATTATCATAGAAGTTAGTGCATACATTTTCGTAAAACTCTAAATGCTCAAGTCCTGTTTCTTCT
>TARA_R110002126_G_scaffold92927_12_pt1 | contig 42306 bp, 32 predicted proteins | sample TARA_R110002126 | Tara Oceans TARA_R110002126 (sample SAMEA4397536) | marine metagenome | biome: Polar Biome; feature: [DCM] deep chlorophyll maximum layer (ENVO:01000326); material: water (ENVO:00002006), including particulate matter (ENVO:01000060) such as... | depth 30 m | reverse complement strand
CAGGCGAGCCGGCCAGTTCGGTCTTCCGGGTCTTCAAGCCGGCGCCGCAATTGCTGGAGAATGTCCGCGTCAGCAAGGGCAAGGCCCTGCTCACCAACCCCGGGATTCTCGCCGCCATCGCCGAGGCCGAACAGCGCATGGGCACGAGCGGGCGTCTGCTCGTGCGGGCCTCGGGCACGGAACCGGTGATCCGGGTCATGGCCGAAGGTGAGATGAAGCTGATCCGCAGCGTGGTGGATGATGTGCGGTCGGCCATCGAGCGGGCGGCCGTCTAGTGCCGGCAGCGGCGACACCGGTCCGCGTTCAGATTATTGAGCTGCAATATCTCCGCGCGCTGGCGGTCCTGCTGGTCATCCTTGGCCATACCCATCAGAGCGAGGGCCGTTTTTTCGGCGACCAGTTGCTCGGCAGTTTCGCATATTTCGGCTTTAGCGGCGTCGATGTCTTCTTCGTCATTTCCGGCTTTATCATCCACCATCTCTATGGCGGCCTGTCCGGCCTTCGACCGCGCTTCTTTCTCGCGCGCCTGAACCGGATCTTCCCGCTCTACTGGGTCTATACGGCGATCGCGGTGGCGGGCTATCTGCTGGTGTTCGGCGATGGCTCCGCTACGGCGCTGCGGGACAAGGACTGGCTGGCCTCGATCACGCTCTTCCCGGCCGGCTCTCCGCCGATCCTTCCGGTCGCCTGGACGCTGACCCATGAATTGTATTTCTACCTCGTCTATGCCGTCTTTCTCGCCCTTCCGGCACGCGTGCGGCCCTGGGCGGTGCTGGTCTGGGCGGGCCTGACGCTGGGCGGATTTCTGGGTCTCGCCGCGGGCCGTGCACCCTGGATCGAGCTGGCCGTCAGCCCGTTCAATCTCCTGTTTCTGGCCGGCGCGCTGATTGCGCAATTCGCGGAGCGTCTCATGCGCCGGAAATTCGCGGCCCTGGCGCTGGCCGTTGCGGGCATTGCCCTCGGGCTCGCCTGGACGGCGGTCCACGGGCTGGAGGGGCTGCGGGATCCCGCCATTCGCGTCCTGGTCTTTGCCCCCTTCGCGATCGGCACGGTCTGGGCGGTGCTGGCCTGGCGTCCTCGGCTGCCGACGCTGGCGGCGCGCATCGGTGACTGGTCCTATGCCGCCTATCTCGGTCACGCCCTGGCGCTCGATATCCTGGCGCGGATCCTGGTGCCCTATCTGGCGGGGACGGTTTTCGCCAGCCCGGTGTTTTACACGGCCGCACTGCTGGCGAGCCTTGTGCTGGCCTGGCTCAGCCATCGCCTGATCGAACTTCCGCTGTTGAAACTCGGAAAATCGGCGATCAGGGCGCTGCTGCCCGATCGGTCGGCCCCGGGCCCCGCCTAGCGGCAATCTTCCCTTGCACAGGCTCGCTGGGTCAGCGATACCGGACGCAATCAAAGCAGGAGAAATTCGACATGCGTGTTGCAATGATCGGGACGGGATATGTGGGCCTGGTTTCTGGTGCCTGCTTTGCCGATTTTGGCCATGAGGTCATTTGTGTCGACAAGAATGTCGAAAAGGTCGAGACGCTGCGCTCCGGCGGCATCCCGATTTATGAGCCTGGCCTGGACTTGCTGGTCCAGCGCAATGTCCGTGAGGGCCGTCTCAGCTTCACCGATGACCTGACCGAAGCCGTACGCGATGCCGATGCGGTCTTCATCGCCGTTGGCACGCCGAGCCGGCGCGGTGATGGCTTCGCCGATCTGAGCTATGTCTATGCCGCAGCGCGCGAAATCGCGAGCGTCATGAATGGCTATACCGTGGTCGTCACCAAATCGACCGTGCCGGTCGGCACCGGTGATGAAGTCGAGCGCATTATCCGCGAAACCCGGCCCGATGCGGATTTCGCGGTTGTCTCCAATCCGGAATTCCTGCGCGAAGGCGCCGCGATCGACGATTTCAAACATCCGGACCGCGTCGTCGTCGGTACTGATGACGAGCGCGCCCGCACGGTCATGCACGATATTTACCGGCCGCTCTTCCTCAATGAGACCCCGATTGTCTTCACGTCCCGGCGCACCTCCGAACTGATCAAATACGCCGCCAACGCCTTCCTCGCCCTCAAGATCACCTTCATCAACGAGATGGCGGACCTGTGCGAAGCGGTGGGCGCGAATGTGCAGGAAGTCGCGCGCGGTGTCGGTCTGGACAATCGTATTGGCAGCAAATTCCTGCATGCCGGCCCCGGATATGGCGGCTCCTGCTTCCCCAAGGATACCCTGGCCCTGACGCGCACAGCGCAAGAGTCCGGCGCGCCCCTGCGGCTGATCGAGACCGTGGTCGAGGTCAATGATGCGCGCAAGCGCTCGATGGCCGACAAGGTGATTGCGGCCTGCGATGGCGATGTCTCCGGCAAGACTGTCGCGGTGCTGGGTCTGACCTTCAAGCCCAACACCGATGACATGCGTGACGCGCCCAGCCTCGAGATCGTCCCGGCCCTGCAAAAGGCCGGTGCCCGCATCAAGGCGTTTGACCCGGCCGGAACCCTGGAAGCGGAGAAACTCCTGTCCGGCGTGGAATTCGTTTCAGGCCCGTATTTCTGCGCCGAGAATGCCGATGTCCTGGTGATCATCACCGAATGGAATGAATTCCGTGCGCTTGATCTGGAGCGGATCAAGTCGGCGATGCGCGCGCCGGTCATTGTTGATTTGCGCAATATCTACTCACCGGAAGAAATGGCCAGCGCCGGCTTCGCCTATTCGAGCGTGGGCCGACCGACAGCCTGACGCCTTGCCGCCGCGCCCGGCAGGGGCGCGGCCGGCATGATGCGGACCAATTCTGGTCCCGGCGCCAGGTTTGGCAGGGTCATGCCAGCGCCAACCCACCCGTTATTCAGATGGAAGCGCCCAATGAGCCAGATCCCACAAGCGACACTGAAGCCCAATACGTCCGCTTTCGAGAATGAGCCGCTGATCAAACCGACCGGTTTTCGCGAATATGATGCGCGGTGGTGGTTCGGGCATCCGGCCTCCGATGTCGCGCCCGATCTCAACCTGTATGGCGTCCAGGCGCTGGGGCTGGGTCTGGGCACGCTGATCCATGAATTGGGCGTCGCGCCGAAAATCGCGGTCGGACATGATTTCCGCAGCTATTCCCTGAGCGTCAAACAGGCGCTTGAAGTGGGCCTGATGGATGCCGGGATCGAGGTGCATGATATCGGGCTGGCCTTGTCGCCCACCGCCTATTTCGCGCAATTCGATCTCGACTTGCCCTGCGTCGCCATGGTCACGGCGAGCCATAATTCCAATGGCTGGACCGGCGTCAAAATGGGCGCCCAGCGGCCACTCACCTTCGGACCCGACGAGATGTCGCGCCTGAAGGAAATCGTCCTGGGCGGACTGGGACAATCCCGCGCCGGCGGCGGCTATGTCCGTCAGACGGGCGTGGCCGAACGCTATCTCGCCGACGTCTCGGAGGGCGCCTCGATCGCGCGGCCGCTCAAAGTGGTCGCGGCGTGCGGCAATGGTACAGCCGGGGCCTTCGCCCCGCAGGCCCTGCGGGCGATGGGCGTCGACGTGGTGGAGCTTGATTGCGAGCTCGACCACAGTTTCCCGCGCTATAATCCCAATCCTGAAGACATGAAAATGCTGCACGCCATTCGCGATGCCGTGCTCGAGCACAAGGCCGATATCGGCCTGGGCTTTGACGGCGATGGCGATCGTTGCGGTGTCGTCGACAATGAGGGTGAGGAGATTTTCGCCGACAAGATCGGCCTGATGCTGGCGCGCGACCTGGCGCCGCTCTATCCCAATTCGACTTTCGTCGTCGATGTGAAATCGACCGGCCTGTTTGCGATTGATCCGGTGCTCGCCGAACATGGCTGCAAGACGGATTATTACAAGACCGGCCATTCCTACATCAAACGCCGTTCGCGTGAGCTCGGCGCTCTGGCGGGTTTCGAGAAGTCGGGCCATTTCTTCCTGCAGCCGCCGATTGGCCGGGGCTATGATGATGGCCTGGTGGCCGCGCGCGCCATCCTGCAAATGCTTGATCGCAATCCCGGCAAGAGCATGGCCGATCTGCGCCGCGCCATGCCGGTCAGCTTTGGCTCGCCGACCATGTCACCGGCCTGCGCCGATGAGGTGAAATACGGTGTGGTCGAGCGCATCGTCGCCGATATCGAGGCGCGCCATGCCGCCGGCGAGATGATGGCCGGGCGCCGCATTGTCGACGTCAATACGGTCAATGGCGTGCGCTTCACGCTGGAGGGCGGAGCCTGGGGGCTGGTGCGTGCCAGTTCCAATACGCCCAATCTCGTCGTCGTGATCGAGAGCACGGAATCGGCCGATGATGTCGCCTCCGTGTTTGCGGCGATTGAAGGCCTGCTCTCGGCCTATCCGGAAATCGGCGCCTTCGACCAGAAACTCTGATCGCGACGGCCCCGCCAAGGGGCGTTACTCGTCATGAAACTCCAGCGCCGCTGCCCGGACAGTGAGCGAGCCGGTATACGTCGGTGAATAATCATGGTCGGCGCCAGCCTGGCTGGCAGCCGGGATCAACTCGACCATGATGCTGCGGGTTCCGGCGGGCAGGTCGAAGGGAATAGTCAGGCGCAAACCGTCGTCGGTGGCAGTCTGCGTCCAGTCGAGCGCCCTGGCATCGCGGCGGCCGATTGCGCGGCCGGCGGCTCCATCCACGAGGAAGTCATACTGCGCGCCTGCAGGCTCGACCGTCACGCGGATGACCGGCAGGCTGGTGCTTGGCCGGTCGAGCACGAATTCCAGCGTCGCCGAGCGGGCATTCGGGTGCCTGTCCAGGCGTGTGGCGGCGATTTCGAAACGCGCGGTCTGATAGGAGTTCTCCTCGCTGTCGCCCGCGAGCAATCCGGCTGCCGAGCCGTAGAGCCCCGCTCCCTGCCAGCCGTCGGGGTCGAGCAGGGAAATTTCCGGCTCGATGGTCAGGGCCAGGTCGGGCGCGTTCTGCGGCATCGGGATTGCGCCTTCGCCTCCGAGGAATTGGCGGAACTGGGCGAGAATATCCCCGTCGTCCCGCACGGCCTCGCCCAGCCGTTCCGCGCCGCGCCAGCTCAGATGGTCCCTGTCATAATAGGAAAACTGGCCATCGATGACGCCCCGGCAGGATGCCCCGTCGCAAAGATAGTCATTGAAATCTATATAGCTGGCACCGTGCGACTCGGCCGTCATCCGGATCACAGTGTTGACGCCGTCGGCGATGCCGCGGTCTACCGCCGATCTGTCCGCGCAGCGCAGGAACGGGAAGCGGAGCGCCTTGATCGGGCAGGTGGGGTCGGCTTGTGTCAGCTGGGGGATGCGTCCAATCACCATGACCGTGGCGCCATTTTCCGTCAGCGCATTGATCGTCTCACTGACGGCGCTGAGAAAGGCCTGCCCATTGCGTGACAGGTGGTTCTCCCAATTGGCGGCCAGGATGATGTGATCATATTCCGGGAGGATCTCGCGGACCATGTCGACGGATGCCTCGCAGCTTTCGCTGAAACGTACCGAGCTAAAGCGGCCTGGATTGGTCAGGATTGGGGGGCAGGAGGAAATCGAGACATTTCTGAAGCCGAAACCCGCCTCATCGGCAATCTCGCGAACCGTTCCAACATAGTGTCCCGAGTTTGAGTCGCCCCACATCAGGACGCGGGGTTCTTCGGTCGCGTTGATGCGGCATGCCGGATCGGTCAGCATGGTGTCGCGCAGCATGAACCGCTGGCACACATAACCGATGTCAGTGGACCGTCCTGACTCGGCGAACATCCGTTCGACCTGAGCGAAATAGGTAGAGTCGGAGCGCCAGAGGCCCAAGCCGCCAGTCGCGAACACAGCCGCGGTGATGGTCGCCAGCAGAACCGTCGGAACCGCAAAATAGACCGTAAAAATGCGCGCGAGCGAGGCCTTTGTCCGGCGCAGGGGCTGCTCGACGAGCCGGTAAGACAGGATAGAGGCGGCCATCATGACGATGAAACAGATCAATTTGAGCTGCAGGTCGAGATCGCCGGCCAGATAGCGTGCGAAGGCGAGCACGGGCCAATGCCATAGATAGAGCGAATAGGAGATCAGGCCGATCAAGACAAAGGGCCGGAAAGACAGGGCGCGATTGATCAGCGACCCGCCGGCGCTGCCGACATAGATCAGGCCGACGGCACCCAGGGTGACCGGAATGGCCAGCAAGCCCGGGAAGAGGTCGCCCTCATGGATGAAAACGAGACTGCCCGCGATCAGCGCCAGCGACAGCAGGGCGAGCATTTCACGCAGGAGGCGCGGCAGCCGGACCTCCCGGTAATGGTGCCGGACGGCCATCAGGCAGATTGCGCCGGCGAGCAATTGGCCGGCCCGCATCGGCAGCATGTAGTACGCCGTCATCGGTGCCGATGGTGCGACGAACTGGGCCAGCAGAAAGGATGCCAGCGCGACCATTGCGAGCCCGGCCAGAACGAGGCGGCTATAGCCCCGCGTCCCCCAGGCGGCCAGGATAAGCGGCCAGAGCAGGTAGAATTGTTCCTCCACGCCCAGCGTCCACAAATGCAGCAACGGGATGGTGGTGGAATCGTCGGCGAAATAGCCGGTATCGACCGAGAACAGGAAATAGAAATTCGCCAGCGACAGGGCCGAGAAAACGGATGAGAGCGAGAGGTCCTTGAAATCGGCCGGCAGCATGATGATCTGCCCGGCGATGAGCGTCACAAGCAGCAGCACCATCAGCGCCGGCATGATCCGCTTGATCCGCCTCTGGTAGAATTCAGCAATGCTGAAGCGGCCCTGGCCGATATCGCTGGTGATATTGCCGGTAATCAGAAAGCCGGAAATCACGAAGAAGATATCGACCCCGATGAAGCCTCCCGGGACCCAGGTCTTGTCGATATGGAACAGCACGACGGCCATAACGGCGAGCGCGCGCAATCCGTCGATATCCGGCCGGTAGTTCGAGGTCGTTCCGGAATGCTTATAGGTCATCAATCGGCTCTGTTGGCAGGCGGCCATCCCGGTTCATGCGCGGGGCAGCCTATTTTGCTTCGGATATCAGGGTGAAGGTTCGGCGGGCGAGCCGGTGGTGGCATACTCAATCGCGATATCCGCCAGCACAATACTGCCGGTCGCGGCGACCGTATATTCATTGCTCAGGCCCGTCGCGACGGCCGGGAGAATATCGAGTCTCAGTTCGCTATTGGCCGGATCGAACGGGATGGTCGCCGTCAGCTCGATCAGATCTCCGTCGACCTGCTCCGTCCAGGCATCCGGCTGGCCCCGGCGCAAGTCGATACCATCGCCTGCAGCGTTGAGGATGAAGTCGTAGCGGCCATCCGGGCCGGTTGTGGTGACGCGCAGCAGCGGGCGGCTCGTATCCAGCCGCCGGAAAATGGCGGTGACGGTCAATGAGCGGGCCTCGGATGCCGGCAGTGAGCCCGGTGCGAGGGTCAGATAGCTCGACTGATAGCCGGTCTCGGTCTCGTCCCGGAATAACAGTCCGCCGGTAATCTGGATGGCGCGGTCATTTGACCAGATATCCGGAGACAGGAGATTGATCAGCGAGGGCAGTTGTTCGGCAGCGGGACCGCGTGGGACCGCCGGCATATCGCTGGGGCTGATCGCCACAAGGGGTCTGAAGGCGCTGAGAATGGCGTCATCATGGATGACAGCCTCGCCGAGGATCTCGGCGCCGCGCTGGCTCAGATGCCCGACATTGTAATACAGCATCGTGCCGTTCTGGACGCCGCGGCAAACGCCGTCCTGGCAGAGATGGTCATTGAAGTCGACATAGCGCGCGCCGGCGGCCACGACCACATCACGCAAGGCGGTATTGACCCGGTCAGGGCGTGTCCGGCTGATGACGGCGCGGCTGCCGCAATCCATGAAGGGCAGCCGCAATTGTTTGCGCTCACAATCATGATCAACCGAGGCCAGCTGTGGCAGGCGGCCGATCACCAGAACATCGACATCCCGCTCACGCAATTGCGTGACCGTGGCGCTGACTTCGTCCAGGAAACGGTCACCCCATTGATTGATGTGGTTCTCCCAGTTCGCAGCGAGAATGACGGCCGGGTATTGGTCGAGCACTTCGAGCGTCGCGGCGATCGATTGTTCGCATCCATCGGCGGTGCGCGGGTTGGCGAATTCGGGCGCATGTTCGAGCAGGGGCGGGCAGGCCGAGTGGGCGATATTGCGGAAACCAAAGCCGAGTTCCTCGGCAATGGCGCCAACGGTCGCGACGTAGTGGCCGGCATTGGAATCGCCCCAGAGCAGCGCTCTTGGCTCGTCCAGACTATTGATGCGGCAGGCCGGCAGGGTGACATCGTCATGGTCGAGATAGGGGCCCTGGCAGACAAAGGGCGAGGCCGTGCTGGGCAGATTGTCCAGTTCGAGCTGCGCGAGGCGTTGGGTATAGCCCGCATTGAGCGTCCAGACGCCGAGCCCGTCCGTGGCGCGGATGCCGATGACGGCCAGCATCAATACGGCGGTGGGCAGGGCGAAATGCGTCAGGAAAACCCGGCGGAAACTGGCCCGCGTGCGCCGGGCCGGTCCCTCGACCCAGCGGAAGGACATCCAGGACAGCGCGACCATGACGATGAAGGCCAGCGCCTGTTGTGGCAGGTTGAGCTCGCCGGTCACATAGCGCGCAAAGGCCAGAACCGGCCAGTGCCACAGATAGAGCGAATAGGAAATCAGCCCGACCCAGACAAAGGGCCGGAAGGTGAAGGCGCGCGAAAGCGAGGAGCCGCCGAGGCTGCCAACCAGGAGCAGGCCCGCCGAGCCCAGCGTAACCGGGATGGCGAGAATCCCGGGGAAGGGCATGCTCTCATCGATCCAGATCAGGCTGGCGGCGATCAGCGCCAGCGAGCCCCAGCCCATCAATTCCCGGGACCAGCCGGGGAAGGGGGTGATGGATTGTCTTTGCCGCACGAGGAAATAGCACAGGGCCCCCGCCAGCAATTGCCCGGCCCGGGTGGGCAGCATGTAATAGGCCGTCATGGGGGCTTCCGGCGCGATCAGCTGGGCCGCGATGAAACTCGCTGCCGCGATCACAAACAGGGCCCCGATCAGGACCCGATTGAAGCCGCGCGCACCGACCGCGAACAGGGCCAGCGGCCAGAGCAGGTAAAATTGTTCCTCGACCCCCAAAGTCCACAAATGCAGCAGCGGGTGCAGGGCTGAATCGTCCGCGAAATAGCCGGTGTCGAGCGAGAAGAGGAAGTAGAAATTGGCCAGCGAGAGCTGCGACGCAATCGCGCTGAACGCCAGATCCTGCATATCATCAGGCAGAAACAGGATCTGTCCGGCCAGCAGGCAGGTCAGCAGTACGACCGACAATGCGGGCATGATCCGGCGGATCCGGCGGCGGTAGAATTCGGTGACCTTGAAACTGCCGCGCTCAATGTCCTGCGCGATATTGCCGGTGATGAGAAAGCCGGAGATCACGAAGAAGATATCAACGCCGATGAAGCCGCCCGGAACCCAGCTCTTGTCGATATGGAAGAGTACAACCGAAAGTACGGCAAGGGCGCGCAGGCCGTCGATATCTGCCCGGTATCCCTCCCGGACTGTCGCGAGTAGCTTCATTTGCCGTGGCCCAGGTGATAGATGTTAAAAATCATGCGGTGAAAGCTTCATGATCATAGTGTGTTCATGAGCTTATGGACTGTCGGGTTTCGCCGGTCAATGTGGGCCACATGGCGATAATCGAGCGACTGCTGTTGGGGCAAATAGTCGGCACTGGAAACGATATTGCACAACATGTTCGGGTCGTGCGGCGATGGGTTCGGGGTGTTTTGCAACGCCCGGCTATCCGCGTCGGAGTTGAGCGATATGACGGCGCGGGTGGCCAGCAAGGCTTTCGCCGCTATATCTGACCGCATGGGTGTGGGCGAATAGCTCAACCTTGCGCTGCGTGCGGCGCGCGCGAAACGACGGGCGCGTTAGCCGCAAGGTGTCGGTGGGCGGCCACCGGAAAAATGGATCGACGGCGCGAATATGCAAAGTTTTCTGACGCGTATCCTGGGCCTGCTTTTGCGTTGGGCGGATTTCCGATCCGCGCTGATTGACGCCTTGGGCGGTTCCCAAGGCCAGGCGGTGCTGGATGCGGCTGTCGCGGTGCAGCCCGAGCGCGCTGCGTCGGTTCTGGCGCGCCCTGACCTGTCCTCCCGCGCGGCCGCGACGCCGGGCCATGCCGACGCGATCCTGGCCCATCTTCCAGACGATTTACTGCTCGACGCCCTGCGTCAGCGTCTCCCGGAATCCGCGACCATCCTGCCGCAATTGTCGAGAGCCCCCTTCCTCGACGCCTTGCTGGCGCGACCGGACTTTGTCGCGCGCATCGTCGATCAGGCTGGCAGCCCCCTGATGCTGGAGGCCATGCGCGCGCGTATGGAATCCGACATGGGGCTGACCTGGCAGCTGGTGAATGAACGCGTCTTGCGCAATCTGAGTGAATCGACCCGGTTCGACTCCATCGCCGCCGAGGGGCTGGGACGCCCGGCGCTGCGCGAGGCCGTCAAACGCCGCCTGGCCGGCAATCCGGATTATGCGCGCTCGGTCCTGACGCGCCAGCAGCTGAGCCATGTCCTGGCTGACCCGGTCTTCCTCGACGCAGCAGCCTCACGGCTTGAAGATCCGTATCTGGTGGATGCCGTCGCGCGCCGGACCGGCGAGCATGCGGCCTATGCTCGTGATGTGGTCGGCCTCGATGCCTTGCGCCACCTTTCAGCCAGTGAAGACTTGCAGACGATCATCGAGGAGCGCCTCGATAGCCGCGAGCTGGTCGGGCATATTGCCGGCCGCCTCGAGCAGGATGCCGGTTTCCGGACGGCGATCCTGGGCGGTGACGTCTACAAGGCGGCGCACAAGGACCCGGAATTCCTCAACGCCGCGGCGGACGCGATTCACAGTGCGCGGGTCATCCAGGCCGTCCGGCGCGCTGCGGCCGAAGATGCCGAATATGCCCGCCTGGTTATCGCCCCGAAGGCGCTGACCCGTCTGTCCAACGATCCGGGCTTTATCGGCGTCGTCACCGGATTGGTCGGGCAGGACTATATGATCGAGGCGGTGCGCGCCGCGATCACCGGCGACCCGGCCTTGCGGGCCCGGCTCATCGACTCGGAAACTCTGGAACACACTCGCGCCACACCCGATTTCAGGCGCGCGGCTGCGCGAGAGATCGGCAGTGATGAAGTCGCCAACGCCCTGCGCGCGGCGCTGGAAGCGGATGCCGGCTACCGCGCCCGTATCATCACCGGGTCTGTCATGGAGGCCATGGCCGACAGCCCGGTCTTCCTGGCCGCAGCCGCGCGCGCGATCAACAACACGCCGGTCGTCGAAGCGGTCCAAACGGCTGTCGCGGCGGATGCTGACTATGCCCGCCGGGTGATTTCGCGGGAGGCTCTGGAGCACCTGTCTGAAGACCCGGTCTTCGCCCATGTGGCGGCGCGTCAGGTCGGGCAGGACTATATGATCGCGGCGGTTCGTGCTGCGATCTCCGCTGATCCGGCCTTGCGGGCCCGGATCATCGACGCGGAAATTCTGGAACACCTGCGCGGCACCCCTGAGCTTCAGCGGATCGCCGCCGGTGAAATCAAGAGTCCGGCGGCCGAGCTTGCCATCCGGGCAGCGCTTGAATCCGACGCCGGATACCGGGATCGCATCATCACCGAAACCCTCCTGCAGGCCGCGGCGGGGGGGGCGGAATTCCGGACGATCGCGGCGGGGCAGCTCACGACCGAGCCGCTGGTCCGCGCTGTTCGTACGCTTCTGCTGGATGATACGTCCTATGCGCGGGCGGTGCTGGACCAGGAGGTTCTGCGCAAGTCGAGAGATACGATGGCGTTTGTGACGGTCGCTGCCGGCTCGATCCGCGCAACGGGTGTCCAGTTGGCGATCCAGCGACTGATGATGCGCGATCTCGAATACGCCCGGGTGCTGCTCAATGAGCAAATCATCGAGTCGGTCGCCGACGATGCCATGGTGCTCGAGCCCGCTGCCCGGCGGATTGACAGCCCCCGATTGGTCGACGCGGCCAAGGATGCGCTGCGGGACAATGAAGCCTATGCGGCGCGCCTGCTGACAACCGAGATCCTGAAGGTCGTTGCAGACCGCGATGCCTTCGCCAAGGCGACCTCCACCATGCTGCGGGTGGGCGGGTTCCGAACCAGCGTTCAGCACGCGCTGGGAGATGAGCCGGTCCTTGCGGCCAAGCTCGCCGGTTCCCCGGCAGTCCTGTCGAATTTGCTGGATCAGCCCTGGAAGGGCAAAGGCAAGCTCCTCGACTTCACCGGACGGGCCGCCACAGTCTGGCGGTCGCTGGAACGGATCTATGGCAAGGAAAGACTGGAAGAGGTTGCCGCAAGCGTGGCTCCGCCCGAAAGGGGTTTCGGCCGCGAGACGGATGTCCGCGACTACATGCTTTCACGTCTGTGCGAGGGCAATATCATGCGCCTCCCGCATGGCGAGATCGAGTTCATCGACCGCCGCTCGCTCTGGACCCTGGTCAATGAAATCCTGATTGATGAGGAATACTACTTCCACAGCGACAAGCCGGACCCGGTGATTATCGACTGCGGTGCGAATTTCGGCATGTCCACGGTCTATTGGAAATTACTCTATCCCGACGCACGGATCACCGCCTTCGAGCCGATCGCGGAATATGCCGATCTGGTCAGGGCGAATGTCCGCCGCAATAATTTCACCAATGTCGACGTGCACACGGCTGCCCTGTCCGACCATGGTGGTCAGGAGACCTTCTTCGTCTCCGAAGATCACTCCATGGCGGGCTCGCTGACCGAGCGGCGCACGGCTTTTGGCGATGCCATCCATGAGATCACAGTCGATACCGTGCGGCTCAGCGAGTACATCACCGGGCCGGTGGATTATCTCAAGCTGGATATCGAAGGCGCCGAGCCCAGGGTGCTGGCCGAGATCGAAGACAAGCTGAAATGGGTCGATCAGCTCACCATGGAGTGGCATATCGACCCCGACAAGACGGCAGACGGCTTGTCCGAGGCTCTCGTTCGCCTCGAGCGGGCCGGCTTCGCCTATGGGGTGGCAAAGTCTTACAACTATCTCCGCGCCACCTCTCACCGGCCGATTTCGCACGTGTCCGGCGTCGGGACATTCAATGTCTGGGCCATCAAGCGCGACAGTCTCAAGCGCTTTCGAGACTAGGCCCGGCACTGTTGGCGACTGTGCAAATCCGGAGAATGACCGTTCCAAACGGAACAAAAATTGCTACAAGAATTAGCATCGAACCACTAGCCGGTCGGTCGCGAACGCGGCTTGGATCGAAATCATTTCTGGGAGTCTGACATGTCGAAGGTCGATCACGCGTGGCTTGGTGATTATTTCAATAAGTACAAAGGCCTGATGTTCGACGAGCAGGTCTATGGCCAATTGCTGGAATTCCATAAACTGTGCCTGAGTGTTCGTGAGCGCGGCGGCAAGCTGATGTTTGCCGGAAATGGTGCCAGCGCTTCGATCTCGTCGCACGGCGCAGTCGACTTCACCAAACAGGGGCGCGTGCGGGCGGTTGATTTCAACGAGCCCAATCTCATCACCTGTTTTTCGAATGATTTCGGCTATGAAAACTGGATCGCCAAAGCGGTCGAGTTTTACAGCGACCCCGGCGATGTCCTGGTCCTGATCTCCGTCAGCGGTAAATCACCCAATGCCGTCAAGGCTGCCGAATATGCCAAGTCCAAGGGTATTCCCGTTGTCGCCTTCACCGGCTCGGGCGGCGATAATCCATTGCGTGGCATGGCGGAAATCGATTTTTGGGTCGATAGCCGTGCCTATAATATCGTCGAGTGCATTCATATGGGTTGGCTCATGGCCGTGGTCGACATGCTTGTCGGTCAAGCCGAATATCCTGTGAACTGATACAATTCGGGGCGCGCCGGCAGATTTGCGGCGCAGGGCGATTTAGGGGGGCGATGTGTTATCCTGGAGTTCGGATATTTCACATCTGGAGCGGCTTGCGAGCTATCTCCGTGTGAAGCGCGCGCGGGCGCGCTATTTTGAGACCTTGCGCCTCGATTTCAGCAAGGGCTTCCCCTTCACCACCCGTGACCCCGGCTACCAGGGCCGGATCGCCAAGCTGTGGAACAAGCACAAGGGCAAGCGCGGTTTTGTGATCGGAAACGGTCCAAGCCTGGGCCAGATGGATCTGTCCAAGCTCAAGGATGAGGTCACAATCGGGTCGAACGGGATCTTCCTGAAGTTCAAGGAAATGGGATTTCACACCACCTATTTCACCATGGAAGATATCCAGCAGGTGGAAGACCGGCGCGACCAGCTCGCCCAGGTCAAGGGGCCGGTCAAGATCTATGGTCTCCACAATTCCTACGCGATCAAGAAGGTGGATGAAGACACGCTTTTTGCGAACGTTGCCGTTGAGAGCTATCCGACCAAGAATCGTTGGAAAGAATTCTATCCGGGTTTCTCAACCGACTTCGCGAATATCGTCTATCTCGGCTCGACCATCACCTACATCAATCTGCAACTCGCCTTCTTCCTCGGATTGAACCCCGTCTACATTATCGGGTGTGATCACAGCTATGGGCCATTGGCCAAAGCCTATCCCCCCGGGAAGATCCGCATCACGCCCGAGGTTTTTGAAATGCTCAAGGAAGCGCATTTCATCAACAATTATCACAAGGTGGGTGGCACGTTCGGCATCCCTTACGTCTCCTACCAGGAAGATGCGTACAAGCGCGCGCTTGAAGTCTTCCGCGGCTCCGGCCGCGAGGTGTTCAACGCGGGTGAGAACTCGAAACTGGACATCTTCCCCCGCGTCAATTTTGACTCCCTCTTCTAGCATTCAAAGAGAGTTCCGATGCGCATCGTCCATCTCACCTATACTCTCCGCGGCGGCGCCGGCACGGCTTTGCGGCGTCATCATCTGGCTCTGCGAGACCAGGGTATCGATTCCCAGGTCGTGGTTGGTGAACCGGTCAAGGGCGACTCGCCCCATATTCATTGCCTGAAGGATCTGGTGGACGTGCCCGACGCGAAGGTCCGGGCTTTTGAAGCCCTCGCGCGCCGACATCAAAAGCGTGACGGTTCCGGCGATCTTTGGGCCTCGCCGGAGAGTTTCGGTCTCAAGGATACGGACCTCGTCCGATCTGCTGACATTTTTGAGGTGCGCCAGCTCCATGCCGGCGGGCACCGGCCGTTTTTCAATTTTCGGGCCTTGCGGGCGATCGCGCGCGAGAAGCCGGTGATCTGGCGCCTGTCCGACATGTGGGCCTTCACCGGCTATTGCGCTTATTCACTGGAGTGTGAGCGCTGGCGGGATGGCTGTGGCCCGTGCCCCCAGCTCACGGTCGAGCCGGAAAAAGCCGAATTGCGCCGCCCCGACCGGGACAATTCCGCCATCATGTGGGAGGCCCGGCGCAAGGCCTTCAAGGGCGTCCCTTTCCATATGGTTTTCCCATCGGAATGGTTGCTTGAGAAGGCGCGCGTCAGCCTGCTCGACCAGGCGGCATCCTTTACCCATATTCCGGTCGGTGTCGATCTCAACGTTTTCAAGCGCTCGGCCAGCCAGGCCAACCGCGCCCGGCTTGGTATTCCCAAGCAGAATTTCGTCATTGCCGCGGTCTTGTCCAACGCCAAGAACCACCGCAAGGCCTTCGACCTGTTCGCGGCCGTGGCGGGGCAGTTGCGGGAAAGGCAGCGGACCAGCCTGGTGATCATCGGAAATGTCGGTGATCTGGACGGCCATCCGGACTTTGAAGGGCTTCAGATCGTCAGCCCCGGCTTTGTCGGCGAGGAAGTCGAGCAGGCGGCCATCCTGTCGACGGCCGATGCTTTCCTCTTCCCGTCACGATGCGATAATTCCGCCCAGGTCCTGCTGGAGTCGGCGGCCAGCGTCCTGCCCACGGTGTGTTTCGACGTGGGCGGCAATGCCGAATACGTGAAGGAAGGCGAGACCGGCCGGGTGATTGCCCCGTTCGATGTGGTCGCCATGTCGGCTGCAATCCAGGCCTATCGCGACGATCCGAAACTGGCGAAGGCTCATGGCAAGGCCGCCCGGCGCTTCATGGGCGAGAACTGCTCGGTTTCCCTGCAGCGTCAGCGCTTCATGCAGTTGTACGAGCAGGTGCTCTCGGGCGCGGCGCAGTAGCCGCCACGGGCGTTGCCGGAGCCACCGCTTCAGTCTCGATCGCCTTGACCGGGCTCGCTTTCGGCATCAGGCCGGATTCCGTCAGGCAGTGTTCCAGCGTAGCCACGAAGGCCTTGTCCGACAGGCGACGGTCGAAATATTCCTGCGCGCGTTCGGCATATTCGTCGTAATTGCTGTTGAGCTCATCGAATGCGGCGATGAAGGAGTCGTAGTTGTTCGGCTCATAGGTCAGGCCGACCCGATTGGCCTCGGTGCGGAAACCGCAGACGCCGTAGGACGGGAAGATGACCGGTTTGCCGAACGACATCACCTGGCGCCAGACGCCGCTGGTTCTGGCGTGGTTGCGGTAGGCGAGCGGGATGTAATGGGCGTCCCGGAACAGGCGGTCGATAAATTTCTGCGAGCCGCAATAGGTGCTGAATTCAAGCAGGCGGTCATCCTCGATGAGTTTTTCCCGCGCGCGGACTTCCCGCCAGTTGAGCACCTGGTAGCCTGGCTTGATCCGGCCCAGCCGCACGAGGATCAGATCCGGGCGATCGGCTGCCAGCCGAAGCAGGAAATCAAAACCCTTGCGTACTTCGAGGTCGCCGAACAGAAGCACGATCTTCTTGCCTTTATGGCGCCCCTTCCATTGCTGGTAACGTCCGGCCAGGCGCTTGTAGAGTGTGGTTTCCTCATCGGTGAGGACTTCCTCGGGCTCGTAATGGCCGACTTCCTCGATGAGATGGACCCGGCCGGCCTCGGTGTGGCGCTGGGCGTAGACATCGTCGGACGCCAGGATGCCATCGAGATAGCCGGGCTGAACGAGAAGGTGCTCGTAGATCACCCCGCGCAGCCAGTGGCGCCGCTCATCCAGATGCTTGAGGCGGCGTGCGGGAAGCGTGCGGCGATACAGGTAATCATAGCGGATGCAGACCGCATAGGTGTTGCCGATGAAGCGTGGCTTGCCCGCCTGGCCCTGCGCCAGGAATGTCTTCAGCATCGCATCGCCATCCATGAAGAATGTCACAGCGATATTCTCGGCCTTCTGGTATTCGACAATGGCTTCAAGCTCGGACGCGGCGCTCGGCATGCTCTTGCGCAGGCTCACGACCCGGACGCCGTCGAGATCCTTGATGCCCTTCATGCTCGGCGACGTGAAATCCTTCCAGGTGGCCTGGGTGGCATCATGCAACAGCCATTGCAGCGACGTGGAATCCTGCTCGCCGCAATAGACGACATCGACCTCAAAACCGAGCTTGTGCAAGGCGTCCGCGAAGCGCGCGGCGTAGAGATGCCGGTGGCCGCCAAGATGGCTGGAATAGATCATGACCCGGCGCGAGTTCGTGGCGAGCTTGGCGCCGCCACGGATCCGGCCATATTTGGCCTGTAGCGCAAACGCACTGATCTTGGAAATCAGGTCGTTGATAACATTTACGTTTTCGAGGTTCATGAACTTCCCGACCTAATCTTGGTTTGCGGCATTCCGATATTATGCTGAGCGCGGCTATTCAGCCAGCAACCCGGTCGTTGGGCCCGCGACCTTCAACACTGTTGGCGAGATACCATTCATACGCGTCCTGCAGGCCCTCGCGAAGACTGATCGACGGCGCCCAGCCGAGGCTGCGCAGGCGGCTGATGTCGAGTAATTTGCGTGGTGTGCCGTCCGGTTTGGACGCATCCTTGCGCAGGCTGCCCTCGAAGCCGACGACATCCATGACCAGCTGCGCCAGCGCATCGATGCGGATGTCTTCGCCGGTGCCGACATTGACGTGTTCATCACCGGAATAGACCTTGAGCAGGGTGACGATCGCATCGGCGCAGTCGTCGGCGTGCAGAAACTCGCGCAGGACCGAGCCGCTGCCCCAGATCTCCATCGAATCGGCCTTGGCCATCTTCGCTTCATGGGCCTTGCGGATCAGGGCCGGAATGACGTGGGAGGATTGCAGGTCGTAATTGTCATACGGCCCGTAGAGATTGGTCGGCATGGCGGAAATGAAATCGCAGCCATGCTGGCGCCGATAGGCCTGGCACAATTTGATGCCGGCGATTTTCGCCAGCGCGTACCACTCATTGGTGGGCTCGAGCGAACCGGTCAGGAGGGCGGCCTCCTGGATGGGCTGTTCGGCAAATTTTGGATAGATGCAGGATGATCCCAGCAGGATGAGTTTCTCGACGCCGGTCCGGTGGGCGGCCTCGATGATATTCGCCTCGATCATCAGATTGTCGTAGAGGAAGTCGGCCGGGTAACGGTCATTGGCGAGAATGCCGCCGACTTTTGCGGCCGCGATGATGACGAGTTCCGGCTTCGCATCGGCCATCCAGGCGCGGGTGGCCTGCTGGTCGCGCAGATCGACCGCCTTGCTGGCCACCGTCAATAATTCGCCCGGAGATTCGCGTTCCAGCCGGCGAACGACGGCCGATCCGACCATCCCCCGATGGCCGGCGACCCATATCCGCTTGCCCTTCAGGTCACACGGTGTCGTCGCCGTGCGATCATTCAAACCGGTCATTTCGGTCACCTTCCATCGCGACCGCCTTCAGGTCGGCTGCCACCATTTCCTGAACGAGCGCCTCGAAACTGGTGGTGTGGGTCCAGCCCAGCTTTTCCCGTGCCTTGGCCGGGTCAGCGAGGAGAAGCTCCACTTCGGTCGGGCGGAAATACCGCTCATTGATGCGCACCAGTGTGCGGCCGGATTCGGCGCAGATACCGGTTTCGTCAATGCCTGTTCCGCGCCATTCGATCGTGATGCCGACATGTCCGAAGGCCTTCTCGACAAACTCGCGGACCGTGTGCATCTCGCCGGTGCCGAGTACGAAGTCGTCGGCCGTCTCGTGCTGGACGATGCGCCACATACCCTCGACATAATCGCGTGCATGGCCCCAGTCGCGCTGGGCGTCGAGATTGCCAAGATAGAGGCAGTCCTGGAGCTTCAGCTTGATGGCGGCGACGGCGCGGGTGATTTTCCGGGTCACGAAGGTCTCGCCGCGCAACGGGCTTTCATGGTTGAACAGGATCCCGTTCGACGCGTGCATGTCATAGGATTCCCGGTAATTCACCGTGATCCAGTACGCGTAGAGCTTGGCGGCCGCATAGGGGCTGCGCGGGTAGAAGGGAGTCTTTTCTGTCTGGGGGATTTCCTGAACCTGGCCGAACAGCTCCGAGGTGGAGGCCTGGTAGAAGCGCGTCTTCGACTCCATCCCGAGAATGCGAATGGCCTCAAGAATACGCAGCGCACCCATCGCATCTGAATTCGCGGTATATTCAGGCGTTTCGAAACTGACCTGGACGTGGGACTGGGCCCCCAGATTATAGATCTCGTCAGGCTCGGTCTGCTGCACCAGGCGGATCAGATTGGTCGCGTCGGTCAAGTCGCCATAATGCAGGTGAAGCTTCTGGTCCTCGGCGAAGGGGTCCGTATAGATGTCGTCGATGCGGCCGGTATTGAAGGACGATGACCGCCGCTTCACACCATGAACCACATACCCCTTGTCGAGCAGCAAGCGCGCAAGGTACGCACCATCCTGCCCGGTGATGCCGGTTACAAGCGCGACTTTATTGCCCATTAATTCCCCCTAGAACCAATCGCCGGACCTGATTGAACGCCGAAAGACCGAGCTTGGACTTCCGTTTCGCCTGCCAATTCGCGCGATGAGTGATGATGTGGATCGTCTAAGAAAATTGGCGGCATCACGCAACCCCTTATCACAATGTATTATAGGGAATTTTGCTAGGCAAAATTGGCGATCTACGGTTTGCGGTATTCGCCGGCACTGCTTGTGTGTAAAGAGCGGCCTAACGCCCGGACCTGTTCTTGGGGGGACGAAAACCTCCGTTTCGGCCGTTACTGGCGCCGCTTCGGCCCCGTTGCTGGCTGGCTGTGCGCCCGACCCGGCCGGCAAAGCTGAGAAGTTCTATAGGCCCATGCAGGCTGGGGATGTATACAATGCGTCCGCGAGCAATTCGGCGATTTCAGGAAGCCATGGCTTCAGGCTGAGCATAGCCATTGATACCGGCCAGGCCTCATTTCGCGGCCCGGTCTCGTGGGTATCGGCGCGGCGCCGCTGATGCCCGGCAACCAGATATAGGTGCATTTTGGGTCAGCCGGCTTTTCAACTCGTGAGACGCGATATTCGCGCCCAATATGCCGGGTCGGGGCTCGGCCTGATCTGGGCCCTGCTCGAGCCGCTGATCCTGGCGACCGCATTCATCTTCCTGCGCCATTCGGGTATGATCACGATCGGCGATATTACTCTGCCCTACGCGGTCTATGCCGTGACGAGCCTGATGGTCTGGCAGACTTGCGTTGACGGTATTAATGGCGGGCTCAATTCAATCACGCGCATGCGCCCTTTGTTGAAGACGACGCAGGTTTCGGCGGGTTCGGTGGTCTGGGTCGTGATCCTGACCGCGTGCTTCTTCCATCTCTTCCGGCTGGTGGTGGCACTGGGGGTCGCGCTCGCATTCGGTATTCACGACCCGGTCAATCTGCTCGCCTACGCCCTGCTGTCATTCCTGGCGCCCTTCTTCGGCGTTGCGATCGGATTGCTCGTGGCGCCATTCGCAGAGCTCTACCGGGATTTGAAGATTCTGGTCTCCTCGGCGCTGCGGCCGCTGCTCTTCGTCTCCGGTGTGATCATCCCCATCCCCGATCAATTCTCTTTTCTGGGGGTTTACAATCCGATAGCCGTCGCAATATCCACCGCCCGTGATGCGCTTGTCGGCGTGGGGCGGGTGGATTACGGTCTCGCCGGCCTCTGGCTGGCAATCATGTTCATTGTGTTCGCAATCGCGCTATTCATCTTCCGGCGCACGCTTAGAATCGTCTTGTGAGAGCTCCCAAAAATGCCCATTATTTCCGCAACCGGGATATCCAAGAAATACTCGCTACGAGACCAGCAGACGCGCCGCCGGGGCCTGGGGGCCCTGATCCGCGAAATCGTCGGGCCGGCTGAGGCCACATCGGATTCGGTCGCGCTTTCGGAAGGCGAATTCTGGGCATTGCGGGATGTGGACCTCTCGGTGTCCTCGGGCGACACGCTCGGTGTCATCGGTCTGAACGGGGCGGGCAAGACGACGCTCATGAGCCTGCTGGCCGGGGTGGTCAAACCGGATACGGGCAGCGTTGTTCATAATGGCGATGTGCAGGCCGTGCTGAGCCTGGGCGCCGGCATCAATGCCAAGTTGACCGGCCGGCAAAATGCCGAGAGCGGTGTTGCGTTGCGGGCCACGTCGACCGAGCAGCGTGAGGAAATGATTGCGCGCATCGAGTCCTTTTCCGAACTCGGGGAGTTTTTCGACAGTCCGGTTGGCTATTATTCCAGCGGCATGAGGGCGCGGCTCGGCTTCGCTATCTGTATCAGCGCGACACCGCAGGCGATCCTGATCGATGAGGCGCTCTCGGTCGGCGACGCGTCATTCAAACAGAAATGCCTGCTTTATCTCGAGCAATTGCGCCGCCGCGGCGTCGGCATGGTGATGGTTTCGCATTCGATGACATCCATCCGGCAGTTCTGCGATTCCGCGATCTGGGTGCATGATGGCCAGATCCGCGCGCGCGGGCCGAGCGGCGAAGTCGTGCATGAATACCTCGAATTTGTGGAGCAGAGGCAGTCCAGCTCGCTGGCGGCGCCGGCGCCCGCGAGACAGGGTGACAAACCCATTCTCCCGGTCGCCGATCGTGCAGCGGCCACGGATGCCAGCCCGATCAAGAGCGTGACCGGCACGGCGTTCAATGCCTCGGAGGCCAGCCCGGCAGTGCGCACGCTCGGCCCGGTCGAGCGTGAACTGCATCTGTCTGGCCAGCCCGGCGAATGGATCCGTCCGAATATCACGGCGACCGAGGTCAATGAGTTATACGGCCGGCAAAGAGCCGAGCCGGGCGTCGATGAATTCGGGGCGGTCATGCTGGTCAATGGGCAGCCCACCAATGAAGTGCGTCCGCATGAGTGCGTGGAGATCGAATACCGTTTCCGTCTGCGCGACCCGGCGGCCAATCTCAACGTATCGCTGGTCTTCCACAAGGAAGGCAGCGGCCGGCTCGCGACCATCTCGACGCTCAACAAGGATTTGCTCAAGGGGCTGGACACTGATGGCCTGGTTCACTGCAAGGTGCGTGTTTCGGACATGGTCCTGGCACCCGGCGACTATGTGGTCACCATCTCGATCCATGATGGCAAACCCTATTTGTGGCGCGATGTGATATTGGCCTTCCGCGTCCGGACCTCCGACCTGCTGACCTGGGGCGATGTCAATATGCCTTACAGCTATGAGGTCTATACGGCTGTCGATCAGGCCGATGCAGAATAGGCGATCGTCCAGGCCGGCCTGCCGGCCCTGGAGGCGCTGGTGAAGCTGCTCGTGATGTCGCACGCGGCGGACCGGACCGGTGCCCCGCGGAGCGCGCTCCTCCTGGCACAGGAATGGGTTCGTCTGGGTCTGGATGTCCGCATTCTCCTGCGCCGTGACGGGGTATTAAGGCCCGACTTCGAAGCCGTTGCGCCGACAGAAATCTACCGCGCTGACCCGGCGTTTGGCGTGCGCGATTTCGGCGCGATGACGCGAGAGGGCGATGCTGTCCTGGCATTGAAATGCTTGCGGAACCCGGGCCGGCCCTATTGCCGCTCCGCGTCCGAACGGCATCACGTCAACACCCTGGCCGATCAGTATCGCGATTGGGGGGCGGATGCGATCTATGCCAATACATCGCACTGCGCGGACATGATTGAACAAATCGGGTTGAGCCTCCCGGTGCTGACACATGTCCGGGAGATGGCGCCCAGCCTTCTGGCGCTCGACGCCCGCCGGCGTCAGCATCTCATCGCGGGCGATGGGCCGGTCCTCGCTGTGTCTGAACGCGGCCGGTCTGACCTGGTCGAGATTGGCGTCGCGGCTGCGCGTATTGCGATCGAGCCGCCGGCGGCCGCTGTTCCGGACAGGGCCGGCCTCGATGCGCAGCGCACTGATGTGGAGCGCGAACTCGGCCTCTTGCCCGGTGACCGGTTGATAGCGAGCGCGGGCACGGTTGGCCCACGCAAGGGGGCAGATCTTTTCATCAATGCGGTGCAGCACGTGCTTGAGCGGTCGACCGGGCCGGAGCGGATCGTCGCGGTCTGGCTCGGCGAGGGCGCCTGGCTGGAGGCCTGCCGTGCCCGGGTCGCCGCAGCGGGGCTGGCAGGTCGTATCCTGTTTCCCGGCGCGGTGGCCGATGTGACACCGGTCCTTCGCCGGGCGGAGCTTCTCCTGTGCTGTTCGCGTGAAGACCCGTATCCGCGGGTTCTGATCGAAGCGGCGCTGACCGGTGCGCCGAGCATCGCCTTTGCCGGGACGGGCGGAGCTGAGGAATTCATTGCGGAATTCGACGCTGGCTGGCTGGTCCCGGCCTTTGACATCGGCGCCATGGCCGCGCAGGTCGGGGCCGCACTCGCAGCGCGGCAGGGGCCGGATGAGGCGCTGGCGGGCCGCGTGGCAAGCGAGCGATCGGTCCAGAAGAGCGCGGCGCGGCTGTTGGGGCATCTGCAAGACCTGGTCGGGGGGACGCATGGCGCGATTACTCACTCATAGCACGCCCGCCTGCGTGGCCAGCGCAGCAGCCGATGCGATCGTGCGGGCTGTCAATCGGCACCAGGGGCACCGGTTCAATCTGGCCCTCTCGGGAGGCTCGACACCGCCGCTGATTTTCCGGCGGCTTCGCAGGCTGGCGGGCCGTGGCTTTGCGCCTGACCGGTTGCGCCTGTTCTGGATCGATGAGCGCTGTGTTCCCATTTCGCACCCGGACAGCAATGCCGGCAGCGCCCGGAAGCATCTCGGAAATATCTGGGATGCCGCCGATGTCCGGATCATGTCCGGCGCCTTGCCTCCGCCGGACGCTGCCGAGGCCTATGCCCGGCGCCTGCACTATTTCGGTGGGGCGTACGCCTTCGATATGGCCCTCGTCGGACTTGGCCCCGACGGCCACGTGGCCTCGCTCTTCCCCGGTACCGACGCATTGGAGGCGGGGGGGAGCGTGGCTGTTGGCCGGGCGCCGTCCGGTGATTACAGGATATCGGTCACCCTGCCGGTCTTGCGCTCGGCCCGCTCACTCCTGGTCGTCGCCTGTGGTGCCTCGAAAGCCTGGGCCGTGCGCGAGGCGCTGACGGGCCGGCCTGTCTCGCCCTTCGCACGGGCCTGTTCCGGTCGCCCCCGCGTCGAAATTCATGCCGATGCGGCCTGTTCGCGGGCGTTGTGAGTGGATCGCGCACCCGGGCGCGTTTGATGCTTTCGCTGCGGTGCGCAGACGCGCTGAATCCAGTCGCTTGCAGCCCGCCGGGTCGATTGATCATTTAATTTTATGCAGATAAACTTGCCGGTGAATCAATCAATTGGAGAGTTCGAATGGCTGGTATGGAGGACGTCAAGAGTTATTATGTATTCACGACGCACAAAGCGGCGTCGAGATTTATTGATGCCTTGATGCGAGACATCGCAATCGGGACTGGACTGGAGCTGCACGCCCCTAAACATCCAGACTTCCCGCGTGAGAAAGAGCTCGAGCTGGATCCAAGCAAATTGAAAGTAGACGGTTTGATCGGCACGCTGAGATACGCATTTGTGCCGCTTGATTTTGAAGAGTCCAAGGTTGTCCTCCACCTCCGGGACCCTAGAGACGTGCTGGTTTCCCTGTTTTTCTCTCATAAATACACTCACCGGCGGAGTAGTGAGGGATTTAACCCTTCGAATGACTCATTGAGTGAGCTGGACAAGGGTATTGATAACTACGTTCTGTTTAGAGCACCGCAATATCTGGAACGCTATAACTTCTATATCGACAGGATGCTGGGCAAGGATAATGTGACCTTCTCCAGATATGAGGAAATGGTCCTTGATTTCGAAGGCTGGCTGCCGAAATTCCTCGAACCCTTCCCGCTGAAGAACCGCAAGGCCTTCATCGCCAAGCAAATGAAGAAACGCGCCGCGCAATTTGATCTGGACGGGTCCGAGGATGTGACGGCTCACAAGCGCAAGGCGATTCCGGGCGACCACAAGGAAAAGCTGACGCCTGAAACCATTGCAAAGCTCAACGAGATTTTCGCGCGACCACTGGCGCGTCTGGAATATGATATCTGATTGCTGGTGCAGGGCTGGCGAGGTCTTGCCCGAGGCCTCACTGGGGCAGGCCTGCCGGGCAGTCTGCGCCGAGGCCAGGCTGCGGCCGGGACCTGGCCGGTACCATAACGACCCATCCGCAGACGGCGGCCGGTGACGGGCCGGTTTCAGCGCAATGCCACGAGGAAGACAGATGAGCGCCGATCGCGATTACCTATATCTTTTCAACCATATTCCGAAAACGGCGGGGACCGCGTTCAAGAAGTCCCTTCTGCGAAATGTCGGCGAGGAACGATTTCTGGATATCATTCATCCGGACAAGGCCAAGATCGACGAGACCCTGGCGGTCACGAATACCCGTGACCTGACCTGGATTTGCGCGAACTTTCATAACAAGCAGATTGAATCGCTGCGCAATACCGACGGGCGTGCCTTGCGGATCGTCACCATGCTGCGCCATCCGGTGCAAAGGGGCATGTCGCTGTACCGCTTTGTTCGCAACAAGAAGTCCCACGCGCTGTACGGCCGGATTTCGAAGATGGATTTGCTTGAGTTTGCACGCGATGATGCGCTCGATCGCCAGCTTTCGGAATATTATACGCGCCGTTTTGGTGGCGGCTCGTTCGATGATGCTGTTGCCCTGTTGAATCGCGACAAGCTCGTGGTCGGTGTCACCGAGGAGATGAGCAGCACGATGCGTGTGATCGCCCGGGTCACGGGTTTCTCGGATCTCGACGTGCCTCACGCCAATGTCTCGAAACAATTCTCGGAATTCAATGTGGATGAAGATCGTGTTGCCGAGGCGACGCGGATCCTGGCCGAGAAGAATCCCCTCGATATTCGCTTGTACGATCACTTCAGGGATGTGCTGTTGGAAACCGGGGTCTAGTTCTTCCCGGGCCGGTTCTCCCGGCCACTACGCTGTCAGGGTCTTGAAAAGCGGGGATTGCCGACAATTAACCCTGTTGATTTCAGGCCATTTTGCGCTAACAAGTCACCATCATCCATAATCGATTACCCCTAACCCTTGAAAGGGAACTTCATGAGCATGGAATCCAGCAATCTGGGCTGTCCTGAAGCCGTCGCCTACGCACTGATGCTGCACATGGCTGCCGTCGAAGGCGTGTCCCTGGCCGGTGGCGAAAACTCCGCCAGCAAGAAATGGATCACGAACACCTATGCCAAATGCCTTCAGCTCGTGAAGCAGCAGAAATCCGACTGACGATATCGGTCCCGGTCGGCGCCTCGCCTTCGCGGCGAGCGCCTGACCGTCATTTCCCCGGCCGTTATTTCCCTGGCCGTTATTTCTACGGGCCCAGCTCGTTGCTTTTGAGCAGAAACCTGCAGGTTGAAGTCGTCCCGTGACCCTAATTGCCATGATCCCGGCCCGTATGGGCAGCCAGCGACTCAAGAAGAAAAATCTCGCGCCATTGGCGGGCATCCCGCTGATCCGCCGGGCTGTCCGGCGGTGTCAGGCCGCCGGCTGTTTTGACCGGATCATCGTCAATTCGGAGAATGTGGAATTTCGCGACCACGCGATCGCCGAGGGTGCCGAGTTTCACGAGCGTCCGGACTGGCTTGGCGGCCATGATGCGACCAGCGAGGATTTCGTTGGTGAGTTCATGCGCGCCCATCCGAGCGAGCGTCTGTACCAGGTGCACTCCATCGCCCCGTTGGCTTCGGCCGACCATATCCGCCGGTTTGTCGAATTTGCCGAGGCGGGCGAGCTGGATACCGTGCTCAGTTGTGTCGAGGAGCAGATCGAATGTGCCATTGCCGGCGAGCCGGTGAATTTCACATTCGATTCCAAGACCAACTCTCAGGATTTGCGCGCCCTGCAGCGTATCACCTGGAGTCTGACCAGCTGGACACCATCGATTTTTCTTGAGGCGCAAGACGCCGGCCGGTGTGCGACCTATGCCGGGCGTGTGGGCATAATGCCCTTGGATCGCTGGTCCGGGCATGTCATCAAGACGCAGGAAGACTTGGATATCGCGGAGGCCTTGCTGAGCCATCTCGGCGACGGTCCGCAATTCGGCGGCTGAGCGAGCGGGCGCGTCTGGCCTGACGTCCTGGAAGGACAAGGTAATGGTATTGAAGATCGGGGTCGTCGGCTTCGGCAAGATGGGGCGAATCCGCAAGGCGACACTTGATGCGCGCAGCGATGCCCGTGTCATTGCGCTGGCCGACCCCTATGCCGACATGTCTGATCAGCAAGGTGTCAGCCTGCACACAGATTGGGAAGACCTGCTCGAGGAAGACATTGATGCCGTCGTCATCAGTTGTACCAATGAGCTGATCCCGACTGTCGCGGTGGCGGCACTGGCCAAGGGCATTCACGTCTTTTGCGAGAAGCCTCCGGGGCGCAATCCCCAGGATGTGCACCGTATTCGCGATGCGGCGCTGCAGCATCCCGAGCTGATCGTCAAATTCGGCTTCAACCACCGCTATCATGAATCCGTGGAGCAGGCGCGCCGCCTGGTTTCCTCGCAGAGCCTCGGTAAAATCCTCTGGATGCGCGGTGTCTACGGCAAGGCTGGCGGCCCTGAATTCGACAAGAACTGGCGCAATGAGCCCAGCCGCTCCGGTGGCGGGATCCTGCTGGACCAGGGTATCCACATGATCGATCTCTTCCATGATTTCTGTGGCACGTTCACAGACGTGAAGAGTTTCGTGACCAGCCAGTACTGGAATATTCCGGTCGAGGACAATGCCTTCGCCCTGTTGCGCAATGATGAGGGCCAGGTTGGCGTTATCCACTCTTCGGCGACCCAGTGGCGCCACACATTCCGCCTCGAGATCTTCCTCGAGAAGGGGTTCCTGACCCTTGAGGGCATCCTCTCCTCGACCATGAGTTACGGCAAGGAGACCCTGATCGTCGCGCGCAATACGTTTGACGAGAACGGCTATCCGCTGCCCAATCCCGAGGAAGTGATCAGCTTCTTCGCCGATGACCGGTCGTGGGAAAAGGAAATGACGGAATTCGTGACCTGCGCCCTGACCGGCGATGCCATCAGGATTGGCACTGTGCAGCAGGCGGTGGATGCGATGGAGGCGGTCTTCGCCATTTATGGCGCCGACAAGAGCTGGAACCAGTCCGGCGAGTGTGAGCAATCGGCATGAAAACATCGGTTCTGATCGACGAAATGCGCCTCGCCGAGGTCCGCCCTGACCAGGTCGCCAAGCGTTACGAGGAATTGCGCCGGGCCGAAGCGGCCCACCTGCTGCAAAACCCGTCGACGCGCTGGGTTGGCCGCGCCACGCCGACCCGCTCCTGCAAGCCAGGCCCGGCTTTCATGTCTGATGGTCTGAGCTTCCATCACTGTCCCGATTGCGGCTCGATTTTCGCCTCGCCAGTCCCGGTCCAGGAAGAGCTGGACCGCCTGGCCCGCGATGGCGAGGCCGCCCGTTGGCGCCGCGATTATTTCGGTCAGCGGTTTTCGGAGAAGCAACGCCAGGCGATTCATGCGCCGATCGTTCGCTGGGCCCAGGAAGTGATCGACGAATACGGCCTCACCGAACCGCGTACCGCGCTGGTCGGCAATGATGAAACCGGGCTCGCGACCTCGCTGAACGCGAATGGGCGACTTGGCCAGATGGTCTTGACCGAGCGCGTCTCGGGCCAGCCGGCGCCGGACGGTGCCGTGGAGATGGCCGCATCGGAGCTCAGCGCCGCTGCGTTTGACCTGGTGTTCGATATGGGCTCGCTGGAGCGGGTTGCCGATCCCGAGCGCCGCCTCGCACTCTGGTCGGAACTGGTCGCACCCGGTGGTTTTCTGGCGATCACCACAAGCATGGCCAGCGGGCTGGAATACCGGGTTCTGGGGCCCAAGGCCGCCAGTTTCATCGCGCTCGACCGGCTGACGCTCTATTCGGTTCCCGCCCTCACCGAACAACTCGCCCTGTTCGGCTTCGAAGTGGTCGAGTTCTCGACCCCGGGACGGCTTGATGTTGAAGTACTCGAACAGGCTTTCGCCGATGGTGCGCCATCGGATGATCCGCTCGATTTCTGGACCCATGCGCTCAAACATGGTGGCGAGGACTTCAAGACCGATCTGCAACGCCTGTTGCAGCGACACAGATTCTCATCCTTCGCGCGCGTGCTCGCCCGCAAGGTGGGCTGAATTATTTTTTGAACCTGAAGGCAGTAGCACACCATGACCAAAGGCAAGATCCTCCTTGGACCGTCGAGCTTCGGCGCCGCAAGCCCGGCGCCCGTCGCGCTGTTGCAAGCGGCCGGCTATGAGGTCGTCGACAATCCGTTCAAGCGGCGTTTGACACGCGAGGAATTGCTCGGCCTGCTGCCGGGGATCAAGGGGTTGATCGCCGGCCTTGAGCCACTGGATCGCGATGTCCTTGAGAAGTCCGAACTGAAGGCGCTCGCCCGCGTCGGCTCAGGCATGTCGAATGTGGACATGCCGGCCGCCGAAGATCTCGGCATCCAGGTCTCCAGCACACCGGACGGGCCGACCCTCGCGGTTGCCGAGCTGACGGTTGGCTGTCTGATGAATCTTCTGCGCCAGACCTCCGCCATGGACCGTGCGATGCGGGCTGGAGACTGGGACAAGCGCATGGGCCGCCAATTGCGTGATCTGACGATCGCCATTGTCGGCTACGGCCGGATTGGCCGGAAAACCGGCGAACTTTTCTCGGCGCTTGGCGCAAAGATCCAGATCGTCGACCCGTTTGTCGACGCGGCCAGCGTCTCGGCACCGGTGGTCTCGCTGGAACAGGCCCTGGAAGGTGCTGATGCCATCGCGCTGCATGCCAGTGGCGAGACCTGCATCATCGACGCCGCGGCCTTTGAGCGTATGAAGCCGGGCATGTTCCTGCTCAACGCGGCGCGTGGCGAACTGATCGACTATGATGCCCTGTTCCCGGCCCTGGGGGATGGCCGGGTAGCCGGTATCTGGGCGGATGCACATCCGCAGGAACCCTATAAGGGAAAGCTGCTTGAATTTGATCAGGCGCTGCTGACCCCGCATATCGGGTCCTACGCCCTGGAAGGGCGCATCCAGATGGAACTCGACGCAGCGCAAAACCTGCTCAACGACCTCGACAAGGCATCCTGATGGCGGCGACCGGCGACCTGCGCGCCGTCCTCGCGGCCGCCGAAGATGCGGCTCGCGCAGCTGGACAGGCCCTGCGTGAGGGTGGCGGAGCGTTTGAGGGTGTCGAGCGGTCCGAGGGGCGGGACATCAAGCTGAATGCCGATCGTGCCGCTGAACGCCTGATCATTGACCGTCTCACGGCCTTGATGCCCGCGCCGATCCTGTCCGAGGAAACGGGTTGGACGGCCGAGGCCGGTGACAAGGTCTGGGTCGTCGACCCGCTCGATGGTTCGGCGAATTACAACCGCAATATCGATCTGTGCAGCGTCTCGATCGCCTGGGTCGAGAATGGCCGCCCGGTTGCGGGCGTCATCTATGAATTCCTCAGCGACCGCCTGTATAGCGGCGCGATCGGCCTGGGCACTCGCCTCAATGGCGAGCCCGTCTGTGTCGCCGGTCACAGCCGCACCCAGGACTCGATCCTGTTCACCGGGCTCGCGATCAATCGTGATTTCAGTGCCGAATCCCTCGGCGCCTTCGCCGCCGGTTTCGCGTGTTGGAAGAAAGTCCGGATGATCGGTTCGGCCGCCACCTCGCTGGCCTATGTCGCGCGTGGTGCTGCGGATGCCTATTTCGAGGACTCCATCATGTTCTGGGACGTTGCAGCCGGATGCGCGCTGGTCGAGGCAGCCGGTGGCCGGGTCTCGATTGTTGGAGATTCAATGGACAAGCCCGTCAGCGTACATGCGGATAATGGCAAGCTCTGGACCCTTTGACCCACAGCTGATCGCGGATGCGCTCGGCGCCGCGCGTGCCGGGCGCCGGCCATTCGATCCGCTGGTGCGGTTCGGGTCGCTGGACCTTGCGGCGGGCTATGCGATTGCGGCGCGAAGCCGTGATCCGGCCGGTGCCGCGGCCTTCAAGCTGGGAGGCACCACCCAGGCGACGCGCACCGCCTTTTCGGTATCGCGAGCCTATGCCGGTCCGCTGCGCGGCGATCAATTGATTCACGCCGGGCAGGCCCTGCCGCAGGGCCTGGTCAATCCGGTGGTCGAGCCTGAAATCCTGCTCGCCTTTGCCGTCCCGTTTGCGCCGCAGACCGGGCGCCGGGACGAAGACGCGCTCCGGGCCGCCCTGAGCTGGGTCGCGATCGGCCTGGAAGTGCCCGCGACCCCGGTCATGGGGCTGCCGCAGACCGGTGTGGGATGGTTGCTTGCCGATTGCTGCGCCGCTGGGGCCCTGGTGATCGGAGAACACCTGCTGCCCGAACAACTGGATGTGCTGTCGCAGGCGCGTGTCAGCCTGCAGGTCGGCGACCAGTCATCGGAAGGCGCCGCTACGCGGCTGCTGGATGGCGCGCTTGGGGCTGTCGCCGATATATTGAGTGTGTTTGGCGAAACCGGCTGGACCGTGGCTTCAGGGGTTCCGTTCGCAACGGGTGGCCTCGCCCCGGCACTGCCGATCGCGAACGGGCAGACGGCGCGCGCTGGATTTCGTGCGCCGGGGATTGAGTTGTCGATATCGACCAGCTTGTGCGAAGAAGGTTGAGTGGGGCAGACCCGGTTTAGTCAGGAGAAGCGGTGCATGTGCGGAATTGTTGGCGTAACCGGTAATCTCAAGGCCCGGGATATTTTAATGGAAGGTCTCCATCGGCTCGAATATCGCGGCTATGATTCCGCCGGCGTGGCGATGATGGACAGCTCCGGCACCGTCCGGCGCGCCCGGGCCGCCGGCAAGGTGGCCAATCTGGGCGCCGAACTCAATGATGAGATCACCGGTCAGACCGGGATCGCCCATACCCGATGGGCGACGCACGGCGCGGCGACGCGCGAGAATGCACATCCCCACACGGCGGGACGGGTGACGCTGGTGCATAATGGCATCATCGAGAATTACAAAAGCCTGCGGGTTGAACTGGCGGCGCAGGGCCGTGAATTCTCCAGCGAAACCGATACCGAAGTCCTCGCACACCTGCTCGATTCCGCGCTGGCCAGCACGGGCGATCCGCGCGCGGCCCTGCTGGAGACGCTGGGCAAGCTCGAAGGGGCGTTCGCCTTCGCGGCCATTATCGAGGGCGAAACCGAATTATTGCTGGGCGCCTGTCGTGGCGCGCCGCTGGTGGCCGCGACGGGGCCGTCGAGCGGTTTCCTCGCATCGGACATCATGGCGATTACCGGTGCGGCCCAGACCGTCATCTATCTGCATGAGGGTGATGCGGTGATTGTTCGCCTGAACCAGGTCGAGGTCTTTGATACGGCCGGCCGGCCGGCCAACCGTCCGGCTGCCCCGGCTCCAACCTCGCTCGTCCTCGCGGAAAAGGGCAATTACCGCCACTTCATGCAGAAGGAAATCTACGAGCAGCCCGAAGTCGTCGGCCATACGCTCAGCGGTTATCTCGACCCGGTCGCCGGCGAAGTTCGCCCACGGGAGGGGATTGATTTCTCCGCCGCTTCACGGCTGCTCATCGTCGGCTGTGGCACCGCCTCCTACGCCGGTCAGATCGCCGAATACTGGTTCGAGGCGCTGGCCGGAATTCCGGTCGAGGTCGATATCGCCTCCGAATTCCGCTACCGCAAACCAGCCTTCATGCCCAATGACGTGGCGCTCTTCATCTCCCAGTCCGGCGAAACCGCCGACACGCTCGAAGCCATGCGGATGTGCAAGGCGGCCGGGCTGACGACGATCGTGCTGGTCAATTCACCGCTGTCCACGATGGCGCGCGAAGCTGATATCGTGGCTCCGACCATGGCTGGTCCGGAAATCGGGGTCGCCTCGACCAAGGCTTTTACCTGCCAGCTCGCCTCGCTGGCGGCGCTGGCTGTGCTTGCCGGAGTTCAGCGCGGCCGGATTGATGCGGCCGAACAGGCCAATCATGTCACCCGTCTGATGGGTATTCCCGGACTGATGGCGCAGGCGCTGCGGATCGAAGACCCGATCAATCACCTCGCCAGTGAACTCGCCCAGGCCTCGATCGTGCTCTATCTCGGTCGCAATGAATTCTTCCCGATGGCGATGGAAGGGGCGCTCAAGCTCAAGGAAATCAGCTATATCCATGCGGAAGGCTATGCCGCCGGCGAACTCAAGCACGGCCCGATCGCGCTCATCGAGGATGATGTGGCGGTGATCGTTATCGCGCCCTATGACGAACTTTTCACCAAGACCCGCTCGTCGATCCAGGAAGTGCGCGCCCGCGGTGCCCGGGTGATCGCGATTACCGATGATGTCGGCGCTGCCGCGCTGGACGGCGAGGCGAGTGCCATCATCACCCTGCCGCGGGCCGAAGGCCTGGCGGCGCCGCTGGTGGCAGCGGTGGCGGTGCAATTGCTGGCCTATTATGTCGCGGTTCACAAAGGCACGGATGTCGACCAGCCGCGCAATCTGGCGAAATCTGTGACGGTAGAATAGCGAAATCTTTCGTGACTTTATCGGTGCGGTGCCGCGGTCTATAGGGCGCTCAGTGTCTATGGCGTGCGGCGATTTGCGCTCACGCATTATCCAGATTCGGGAAGCCCCATGACCGACATGATCCCCTTCATCGACCTCAAGGCCCAGCGCGGACGCATCGGTGCCCGTATTGATGCCGCCATCGCCAGGGTCCTGGATGATGGCCGCTATATTCTCGGGCCGGAAGTGGCCGAGCTCGAAGCCGGTCTGGCGCGCTTCAATGGTGAGGGGCGTGCCCTGTCCTGCGCCAATGGGACCGACGCCATCCTTATCCCGCTCATGGCCTGGGGCATCGGTCCCGGCGACGCTGTCTTCGTGCCGAGCTTCACCTTTGCCTCGACCGCCGAAGTCGTGGTCCTGGCCGGCGCATCGCCGGTCTATGTCGATATCGATCCCGACACCTACAATATGTCGCCGGCCAGCCTGGCCGCCGCGATTGATGCCGTGATTGCCAAGGGCGAGCTGACCCCGCGCGCGGTGATCGCTGTCGATCTGTTCGGCCAGCCGGCGGATTATCCGGCGCTGGCGAAACTGGCGCGCGCGCATGATCTGAAGCTCATTGCCGATGGCGCCCAGGGCTTTGGCTGTACGCTCGACGGCCAGTCGTCACTGCACTGGGCCGATGTGCTCACCGTCAGCTTCTATCCGGCCAAACCGCTGGGCTGTTATGGCGATGGCGGCGCGGTCCTGTGCAAGGATGACGGCCTCTATGACTTGATGAAGTCGGTCCGCGTGCATGGCGAGGGCCGGGAGCGCTATGAATACGCGCGCATCGGCCTCAATTCCCGCCTCGATACCATCCAGGCCGCGGTCCTGATCGAAAAATTGCGCGTTTTCGGTGAGGAGATCGAAATGCGCCAGCGCGTTGCCGATCGCTATGCCGCCGGGTTTGGCAATCAGGTCAACTGGCCGCGCGTGCCCGCCAATGCGCGCTCGACCTGGGCCCAATACACGATTGAAGTGGCTGATCGCGACGGTTTCCGGGCCCATCTCGCGGCAAAGGGCGTGCCGAGCGCGATCTATTATCCGATCCCGCTACACCTACACGAGCCGTATGCGCCTTACCCGGTTGTGCCAGGCGGCTTGCCAGTGACCGAAGCGGCTGCCCACCGTGTCGTCTCATTGCCGATGCACCCGGACATGTCGGATGCGCATATCGACCAGGTGATCGAAGCCGTGTTGAGTTATCCAGCCGCCCATTCCTGAGTGGCGGAACCTGAATCGGTTTGAATTTGATCGCGCTAACGGGTGGTATTTGCGCGCGACCTGTCCTAAATCGCGCTGATGCGGTGCGCGCCCGGCTTTTCCTGCATTTAGAGCGTATCGGCCAGTGAGGACATGATGAGTACGATCCAGGAGAGCGTCCGCGCCTATGCGCAGCGATTTCAGAGCGCCCGGCACCGGGAACGCCCGCTGTCGGCCCACCTCAAGGCGCTGGAATCCGAAAGCATGCACATCATGCGCGAAGTCGCGGCCGAGTTTGAACGCCCGGTGATGCTGTATTCGGTCGGCAAGGATTCCGCCGTCATGCTGCATCTGGCGATGAAGGCCTTCTATCCGTCCCTACCGCCTTTCCCGCTTCAGCATGTCGACAGCACGTTCAAGTTTCGCGACATGATTGCTTTCCGCGACGCGATCGCGGCCGAGCTGGGTCTCGAGATCCGCGTTGAAATCAACCAGGACGGCGTCGATCGCGGCATTAATCCGTTCGATCACGGTTCCAATTTGCATACCCAGGTGATGAAGACCGAAGCGCTGCGCAGCGCGATGACCCGGCACAAATATGATGCGGCCTTCGGCGGCGCCCGCCGCGACGAGGAAAAATCGCGCGCCAAGGAGCGGATATTTTCCTTCCGCGACGGCAATCATGGCTGGGATCCGAAAAACCAGCGGCCCGAGCTGTGGCGCAACTACAATACCAAGATCAAGCAAGGCGAATCGATCCGCGTGTTCCCGCTGTCCAACTGGACCGAGCTCGATATCTGGCAATACATCCTGGAAGAAGACATCCCGATCGTACCGCTCTATTTCGCGGCCCACCGGCCGGTCGTCGAACGTGATGGCCAGCTGATCATGGTCGATGATGAGCGCCTGCCACTCGCCGAGGGCGAGACGGCCGATCTGCGCCTGGTCCGTTTCCGCACGCTCGGTTGCTACCCGCTTACCGGGGCTGTCGAATCCGGCGCCACCACGCTTGAGGAAATCGTGATCGAGATGCTGACGGCCAGCACGTCGGAACGCTCGGGCCGACTGATCGATCATGATGAGTCCGGTTCGATGGAGAAGAAGAAGCGCGAGGGTTATTTCTGATGGAAAACCAAGAAACCCGCGCCGCAGTGATAGAGCGCCTGACCCAGTCTGGCGGCCATGGTGTGCTGCGCTTTTTGACCTGCGGTTCCGTTGATGACGGCAAGTCGACCCTGATCGGCCGTCTGCTCTACGATTCCAAGCTTCTGTTCGAAGACCAGCTTTCCGTTCTGGCCCGCGACAGCCGCAAGCATGGCACGGTCGGTGAGGAGATTGATTTCGCCTTGCTGCTCGATGGCCTCGAAGCCGAACGCGAGCAGGGCATCACGATTGATGTCGCCTATCGCTATTTCGCCACCGAAAAGCGCAAATTCGTCGTCGCCGATACGCCCGGCCACGAACAATACACCCGCAATATGGCGACCGGGGCTTCAACCGCCGATGTCGCCGTGATGATGATCGACGCGCGCAAGGGCGTGCTCATCCAGACCCTGCGCCATACCTATATCGCGCGGATGATGGGCATTCGCCACATCGTGCTGGCGGTCAACAAGATGGACCTTGTCGAGCATTCGCGCGGCCGTTTCCATGAGATCGTGGCCGAATACATGAAAAGTGCCGAAGATCTCGGCTTCGAGACCATCACGCCGATCCCGATGTCCGCACGCTTCGGCGAAAACGTGACCGTGCGCAGCGAGACCATGTCCTGGCACACCGGTCCGACCTTGATCGAACACCTGGAAGGGCTTGATATCTCCGCGGATATCGAAAATGAACCCTTCCGGATGCCGGTTCAGTGGGTCAACCGGCCCAATCTCAATTTCCGTGGTTATTCCGGTGTTGTCGTGTCCGGGTCGATCAAGCCGGGTGATGCGATCATCGTGGCAAAATCGGGCACGGCCGCCAATGTCAGCCGCATCGTCACCGCCGATGGCGATCTCGATGAGGCTGTGGCGGGCGATTCCGTCACCCTCGTGCTCAATCACGAGATGGATATTTCACGCGGTGATGTGTTGTGCGCGGCCGAAGAGCGGCCTGAGGTGTCCGACCAGTTCGCGGCCGAAATCCTGTGGATGAACCAGGATGACCTCCTGCCCGGGCGCTCCTATTTGCTGAAGATTGGCACCGCGACGACGCCGGCGACAATCTCCTCGCTGCGCCACCGGGTCGACGTCAACACCTATGAGAAACAGCCCTGCCGCAAGCTGGAAATGAACGGCATCGGCATGTGTAATGTCTCGACGGCCCAGCCGATTGCCTTCGACCCGTATCACAAGATCCGCGATATGGGCGCCTTCATCCTGATTGACCGCTTCACCAATCAGACGGTCGGTGCGGGCATGATCGAGTTCGGCCTGCGCCGGGCATCGAACATCCATCATCACGCGATGACAGTGACCAAGGCGGCCCGCTCCCAGATCAAGGCGCAAAAGCCCGCCGTCCTGTGGTTCACCGGCCTGTCAGGCGCCGGTAAATCCACCGTCGCCAATCTGGTCGAACAGAAGCTGGCCGTCGCCGGTCATCACACCTATTCGCTCGATGGCGATAATGTCCGTCACGGCCTCAACCGCGATCTCGGCTTCACCGATGAAGACCGCGTCGAGAATATTCGCCGGATCGGCGAGGTCGGACGCTTGTTTGTCGAGGCGGGCCTGCTGGTGACCTGTTCCTTCATTTCGCCCTTCCGCTCGGAACGGCAAATGGTGCGCGAACTGGTGGAGGCCAATGAATTCATCGAGGTCTTCGTCGACACCCCGCTCGAGGTCTGCATCCAGCGCGACCCGAAAGGCCTCTACAAGAAGGCCAAGGCTGGCGAGATCAAGAATTTCACCGGCTTCGACAGTCCCTATGAAGCGCCGGAAGATCCGGAGCTTCGCATCGACACGAGTGAGATTTCGGCTGAAGACGCCGCCGACCAGGTCGTGGCCTATCTGCGCGAGACCGGCCGGCTCGGTTGATATTTGTCCAGCCATCACCGCATAAAAAAAGGCCGGGCGTTGCGCCCGGCCTTTTCTCTGTCTGTCTGTCTGTCTGTCTGCTGCGCCCTCAGGGCTGCACGCCCCAGGCGACGAAGGCGCCATTGAGGAATTCGGTTTCGGTCTTGGCGTAGAGGAAGGGCTCGCCGTCGGGCAGAAGCACAGCGCCGCCCGCTGCATTGAGCACGGCATGGCCGGCCCCCGTATCCCACTCACGCGTCGGGCCGAAGCGTGGATAGACATCCGCCAGTCCTTCGGCGATGAGGCAGAATTTGAGCGAGGAGCCGGCGGAGGTGCGCTCGGTCACACCGGCAGCATCGGCGAAGGCCAGGGTCTCGGCATCGGCGTGCGAGCGACTCATCACGCCGGTCAGGCCGCCAGCCGGTTGTGTCCGCGTGCTGATCGGGGCGAGCGTGTCCGCGACGATGGCGTCGCCCGCTTTCAACGGACCGGCCCAGGCTTTCGTGCCGCCGATATAGATGCGCTCACGGGCCGGCGCGTAGACGCAGCCCGCAGTCGGGACGCGGTTTTCGATCAGCGCGATATTGACGGTGAACTCGCCATTCTTGTTGATGAATTCCTTGGTGCCATCGACCGGGTCAACCAGCACAAAGGTCGAGCCGACATCGGGCCGGAAACCGGCCGAAAAGCTCTCTTCGGCGAGCACGGGAATGCCCGGCAGCAGTTTTTCCAGCCCGGCGAGAATGATCTTCTCGGCGACTTCATCGGCGTCGGTGACGGGTGAGGCATCATCCTTGTCGCGCGCGGCGAAGTCGGAATTATAGATTTCCATGATCGCCAGTCCGGCTTCGCTGCAGAGGCGGCCGAATTCGAAGGCGAGGGCGTTTTTGTCGTCAATCAGGGACATGGGGACTCCGGGAGTGATCAGAAATGCAGGATGGACAGCGTGGCGATAGCGGCAATGGCGTAGGCGATGAGCACGACGCTGCCAAGGCGCAGAAAGTGGGAAAGCCGGTATTCGCCCGGCGTCAGCACCATCAGATGGGTCTGATAGCCAAACGGCAGCAGGAAGCTCGCGCTGGCGCCAAATGCGGTGGCGAGGACAAAGGCCTCGGCTGGCAGGGCGAGCTGGAGCGCCGTGCCGAGGGCGACCGGCAAGGTGATCAGGGCGGCGCTGGCATTGGAAAATAATTCGGTCATGAACCAGGCCAGCATGAAGATCGCCGCGAGGGCGGCCCAGTGAGGCAGGCCGACGACCTGATGCGCGATGAAATCAGCCAGCACGGTCGAAGCGCCTGATTGCTGGATGACCTGGCTGAGCAGGACAGCGCCCCAGAGGATGATGACAAGCTCGAACGGGAAGATCCGCTTGGTCTCACGCGGCGATATCCAGCCGGACAGGACGCAGAGTGCGGCCATCAGGAAGGCGGCCAGGGCGAAAGGGATCAGCTGCAGGATCGCGACAAGAATGAAAATCGCGAAGGCGCCGCAGAGCAGGGCGCTATTGCGGCGGCTGAGCGGAACCTGGCCGGGATCCTCGACATCGAGAATATGCAGATTGGTGCGCAAATTCTCGCGTGAACGAAAATCCGGACCGGCCGCCAGGATCAGGCTGTCGCCGATCTTGAGCCGGATTTCGCCGAGCTTGCCGGACAGGCTTTCCTCGCCGCGCCGCACCGCCAGCACGGAAGCGTCGAAGCGGGCCCGAAAATCGGCCTCTTTCAGGGTGCGCCCGACCAGGACGGAATTGTGTGCGATCACGGCGTGAAACATCGCCCCCAGGGCATTGGGTTGCGGCGAACCGTCGATCGACAGGCCGTTGATCGCGTGCAATTCGCCGACATGGGCGAAATCGCCGACGAAGATCAGGCGGTCCCCGTCCTCGATCGACTGGCTGGGGCTGACCGGTGAGATGATGCGTCCGTGCCGGACAATTTCCGCGAGGAAAAACCCTTGCAGATGGCGCAGCCGGTTCTCGCCGACATTGCGGCCAATCAGCCTGGAGCCGGGATTGACCCGCGCCTCGACATAATAGACCGCCTTGTCCGCATCGCTCGCCCCTTCGGGCCGTTTCAGGATCATCGGCGCGGCCAGGACCAGGGCCGCAAAAACGGCCAGCGCGACCATGGCGCCGGGCAGGGCGAAATCGAGCACGTTGAGATGCAGGCCGTGACGCGCCGCCTCGCCGACCACCATCAGGCTCGCACTGGTCCCGAACGGGGTCAGCATGCCGCCGGCCAGTGCCATATAGGAAAGCGGCAGCAGCAGGGCGTGGGCCGGCAGGCCCGGATGGCGGCTGGCCGGTCCCATAAAGGCCCCGACCACGGCCGTATTGGGCGTGAAGGCGGAGACCAGGCCGGTCAGGCCGAGAAAACGGATCAGGCTGGCGCGCATGCCCAGCTTGGTGCGACCGAACAGGGCCTGGCCGATTCCGGGGATCTTGGTCAGCGCGACCGCGACAATGACCAGGCTGGTCACCGCGATGATCGCCGGCGAGGTGATCGCCGTGACGGCATCGGTGAAGCTGACCCGCCCGGTGATGATGATACCGATGATGAAGCCGGCGAAGGCGCGCGTGGTCCCCACGCGGCCTGACAGAAGCGCCAGGGCGAGCATGGTAATCAGCGCAAAATCAATGATGCTGGCGCTCAATTGTCCCCCAATTCCCGCCATTGCGTCCTGTCCCGGCAGTCGTAGCGTATCGCGGGCACAATCCAAGCCCCGGCCTGCAATTTCGGGCTCGCGGGATGGCGCCGCGCTCATCGCGATACTGGGCCTTGGCCGGCAAGAGTGGTAACGGTGCGCTCTCTTGACCCTGGCCATTTGTGCGGACCCGCCACATGACACTTTCTGAAACGGCACCGGACCGGCCGATTGCGGATGTTGCGGTGCTGATTGTCGCCTATCGCAGCCGCGCGACGCTGGACCAGTGTATCGCAGCGCTGGCCGCGCAGACCGTGATGCCGCGCCAGGTCTTCGTGCTCGAGAATGGATCGCCGGCGGGCGAGCGGATCGATGCGGCCAGGCTGCCCGATTGGGTGAATTTTGTTGCAAGCGAGGACAATCTCGGTTTCGCCGGCGGCAATAACCGGCTCGCCGAAATGGCCGATAGCGAATGGCTGGCCCTGCTCAATCCGGATGCCTTTGCCCGGCCGGACTGGCTGGAACAATTCCTGGTCGCCACGGATCGTTATCCGGATATCTCGCTGTTCGGTTCAACCCAGTATGCGGCCAATTTTCCCGGCCTGCTCGACGGTGTCGGGGATGTCTATCATGCGACTGGCCTGGCCTATCGCGCCGGCTATATGCGCCCCGTCGCCCTGCTGCCCGATGATGGGGAAGTCTTTGCGATCTGCGGCGCGGCGGCCTTCTGGCGCCGGTCGGTGTTTGACGCGCTGGGTGGATTCGATGAGCGTTTCTTCTGTTACAATGAGGATGTCGACCTGGCCTACCGGGCGAAGCTGCAAGGCTATCGGGCGGTACAATTGCGCGATGCGGCCGTGGAACATCTCGGCTATGCCTCATCAGGACGGCGGTCGGAATTCGCGACCTATTATGGCGTGCGCAACCGGCTCTGGGTCTTCATGAAGAATACGCCGGGATGGCTGTTCTGGGTGTTGAGCCCGCTCCATGCCGGCGTCACGGCCTTGCTCTGGCTCTCGGCGGCCCGTTTCGGCCAGTTCACCGTGTTTGGCCGCGCCCTGGGCGATGCCCTGAAGGGGCGCCATGCGATGATGGCCTCGCGCCGGGACATCCAGCACGCGCGCGTCACCAGTCCATCGACGATTGCGCGCGCGATGAGCTGGAATCCGGCCCGCCTGCTGACGCGTGCGCCGGATGTACGGCCGATGTCCGCCGCTCGGCCCGGCCCGTCAGACTAGTTGTCCGGGCAGTCGGGCAAGCGCTCCAGCGCGGTCAGTTCGACGCGCTCGAGATCGATCGTATTGCTTTCGAAACCCCAGTCCGGCCAAAGGCCGATATAGCCGAATTCCCAGCTGCAGACCGAGGACGCGGCCTCAAGGGTGAAAGTCTCGAACTGATCGCCGGTTTCGACATGTTCGCCGGCATTCTGTCCGACCCCCGGGGCGAAGAAATTGAGCCGCACGCCCGGCGCGCCAAATTCCGGGGCGGTGCGAACAGTAAAGCGCAGACGGACACGCCGGCCCTGGATCGCCTGGACTTCCCCCGGTGTCAGGGTGAAGAAGGCACCGGCGGACTGGATGCCGTCAAACGGGCCGCGTACGGCATCGATACGGGCGAAAGTCTCCTCGCCTTCGCGCAGGATGCGGGCGGTCAGGCCATTGCCGGTCGTGATGGCGTTGAGGCTGTCGCCTTCGAACAGGATCCCGTCGGTCAGGATTTCCTCGGGCGAACGAACAGAGTTGTCGCCATAGCTCAGGGCGCCAGCCACCATTCCGGCGGCGGCCAGGGCTGCGATCGGGTAAAAGGCCCAGTCGGGCAGGCTGTACATCGAGATTTCTGACCTGAAGA
>TARA_R110002126_G_scaffold251969_1_pt1 | contig 42536 bp, 39 predicted proteins | sample TARA_R110002126 | Tara Oceans TARA_R110002126 (sample SAMEA4397536) | marine metagenome | biome: Polar Biome; feature: [DCM] deep chlorophyll maximum layer (ENVO:01000326); material: water (ENVO:00002006), including particulate matter (ENVO:01000060) such as... | depth 30 m | reverse complement strand
TTGTAATTAAATTATTGCCATATTTTCTTTATGGTAGCAACACTAATAAGGTCTTCAGTCCTGATCTTGAAATTTATCAGTTTTTAAACTACCTACCATATTCGTCATTGAATATTCAATATTCTTCTATCCCTCCAATAAACATTCTCAATCATATCTCGTTTAGTTCTGAAGCGGATATTTTGTATATTTGGAAAGAATCTAAATAAGCATGTAAAACGTTGAACGAAGGCTTGTTGAAGTCGGTTCTTTCAACGTAACACAAAGACAAAATTTAAAGACCAAAATGAGCGAAGAACTAAGCGATGGCGTAAAGGAACTGGAGTCGATGATCGGTGAAAAGTATAAGTATGGCTTTACTACCGATGTTGAATATGAAGATTTCCCAGTTGGAATAAGCGAAGAAATTGTACGCGAGCTTTCAAAAGTAAAGGAAGAGCCGGAATGGATGACCGATTTCCGTGTGAAAGCATATCATGCCTGGAAAGAGATGAAAGAACCAACTTGGTTCAATGCTACGTACAACAAGCCTGATTTTGAGAACATGCTGTATTATTCAGCACCCAAAAAGAAGCCTCAATTGGATAGTATGGATGATGTTGATCCAAATATCCGTGAAACATACGAGAAACTGGGTATTCCCTTAGAAGAGCAAAAAATGCTTTCAAACGTAGCTGTTGATGCTGTTTTTGATAGTGTTTCTATTTTTACTTCGTTTAAAGAAAAACTGGCCGAAGCGGGAGTAATTTTCTGTTCAATGTCAGAAGCGATTAAAGAGCATCCGGATTTGATAAAGAAGTATTTAGCTTCAGTGGTACCGGTTAGAGACAATTTTTATTCCGCATTGAATTCAGCGGTATTTTCAGATGGATCGTTTTGCTATATCCCGAAGAATACAAAATGCCCGATGGAACTTTCTACCTATTTCAGAATCAATAACATGAATTCAGGGCAGTTTGAAAGAACATTGATCGTAGCAGAAGAAGGCGCAAGCGTCAGTTATTTAGAAGGCTGTACCGCTCCTATGTATGACGAGAATCAATTACATGCTGCGGTTGTAGAGCTTGTGGCTTTAGATGACGCAGATATAAAATACTCAACCATTCAGAACTGGTATTCCGGTGATGAGAATGGTAAAGGTGGTATTTATAATTTCGTGACTAAGCGTGGAATTTGTAAAGGCAGAAATTCTCACATTTCTTGGACTCAGCTAGAAACAGGTTCAGCAGTAACGCTGAAATATCCTTCTGTGATATTGAAAGGGGATAATTCAGTTGGTGAATTTTACTCCGTTGCTGTAACTACTAAAAAGCAGCAAGCTGATACCGGTACTAAAATGATTCATCTTGGTAAGAATACGAAGAGTACGATCATTTCTAAAGGTATTTCGGCCGGCCAGTCAAACAACAGTTATCGCGGAGAAGTTAGAATCTCTAAGAATGCTACCGGTTCAAAGAACTACTCAGTGTGTGATTCGATGCTAATCGGACAAGAATGTGGAGCTCATACCTTCCCGTATATCTCATCAGAAAATCCATCAAGCAGTGTTGAGCATGAAGCGACAACATCCAGAGTGGGAGAAGAACAGATTTTTTATCTGATGCAACGTGGAATTAGTGAGCAAGATGCGATTTCCATGATTATTAATGGATTCGTAAAAGATGTATTGAAAGAACTACCCCTTGAATTTGCTGTTGAAGCGAACAAGCTCCTTGATGTGAAGCTTGAAGGTAGTGTTGGGTAAACATTTACGAGCGGAGCGAAGTAATCTCCGTGACTGAGTTAAGACAGTGAGATTGCTTCGTCGTGATCTCCTCGCAAAAGAAATTAAATAAACAATAAAAGTTAAAAGTAGAATAGTGTTAGAAATTAAAAACTTACACGCCAGAGTTGAAGGCGACGACATTGAAATTTTAAAGGGTGTTAACCTGAAAGTTAATGCCGGAGAAATCCATGCGATCATGGGACCAAACGGAAGTGGTAAAAGTACGCTTTCCAAAGTGGTTGCTGGCCATCCGGAATACGAAGTTACTTCCGGGGAGATTTTGTTCAACGGAGAAGATATCACTGAACTTGATGCGGATGAAAGAGCTCATTTAGGGTTATTCTTAGCTTTTCAGTATCCGGTGGAAGTTCCCGGAATCACCAATAAAACCTTGCTTAGAGAAGCCTACAATACGATTGCTCGTGCAAACGACCGTGAAGAACTAGATCCAATTGAATTTGAAGATTACATCGAGAGCAAGCTTGAAATCATCAATATGAAAGATGAATTCTTAAGCCGTTCTATCAATACTGGTTTTTCTGGTGGAGAGAAGAAGAAGAATGAGATCTTCCAGATGGCTGTATTGAATCCTGTGTTATCATTTCTTGATGAAACCGATTCAGGATTAGATATCGATGCATTGAAAGTGGTTTCTGATGGCGTTAACAAGATTGCTAACGATAAAAACGCAATTGTAATGATTACGCATTATCAAAGATTGCTGAATTACATTAAACCGGATCACGTACATGTGATGATGGGTGGAAAATTCATCAAATCAGGTGGATTTGAGTTAGCGGAAGAATTAGAAACTAACGGTTACGACGCACTAGAAAAAGAATTAGTACTAAACGGCGAGGCTCAATAATGAGTGAAGTAATCCAAAGAGACACGATGTTATCCTACATTACAGGCTCTGTGGAAAGCAGTGCTGAAAGTGTTGCGATTCGTGCAATTAACGAAAGAGGCCGTGAAGATCTGGAAAATACATCTTTCCCAACTCGTAAAGACGAAGATTGGAGATTTGTTGATCTGAAATCCATCACTAAAAGCCAGTTTTGCAAACTTGAAGAAGCAAATGTAGCTGAAGTTGGTGATATTTCAGAGCATTATCTCCCGGAAGCAATGAACAGCCGATTAGTGTTTGTGAATGGTGTGTATAGCAAAGAATTATCTTCAGTTGAAGAATTACCTAACAATGTAATTGTAGGAAATCTTTCTGCTTATGCCGACAACAATGCTGTTAAAGAGCACTTGGGAACCATCACAAATTATGAGGACGATGTATTTGCTCCTTTTAATGACGCGGCTTTTACAGATGGAGCTTTTATTTATGTTCCGGAAGAAACTGTAGTTAGAACTCCGATTCATATCCTGAATGTATTTACGGATGCTGAAAAAGCGTTCTACGCAACTCCACGTTTGTTGTATGTAGGAGAGATGTTCTCCAAATCGACCATTATTGAAGAGCATATCGGTTTAGCTGATAATCAGTATCTGAATGTTCCTGTAACTGAATTCAAGATGTTTACAGGATCGAATGTTCATCACGCAAGAATTCAACGAGACAGCAAGAAAGCGTCTCATGTTTCTCGTCCGATAGCAATTTTAGATAAGAACGCTGAATATCATTCGTACACGATCTGTTTAGGAGCAAAGTTGTTCCGTAACGATCCACGAGTGATTCAGAATGCCGAAGAAGTGAACTTTACGGTTGATGGATTGGTATTGATTGATGGAGATCAGATTGCCGATACGCATTCTATTATGGATCATCGTTTTCCGCATGCCGGAAGTCACCAGTTACATAAAGTTGTGGTGAATGACAGCGCACATTCCGTGTTCAATGGAAAGATTTTTGTTGCGAAAGATGCACAGAAGATCGATTCATTTCAGGAAAACAGAAATTTATTGCTTTCCGACAATGGTAAAATAAATACAAAGCCACAGTTAGAGATTTTTGCTGACGATGTATTGTGTTCACACGGTGCAACAATCGGTCAACTTCAGGATGAAGAAGTGTTTTACCTTCAAAGTCGTGGTTTAACCGAGCAGAAATCCCGTGAACTTTTAGTGTACGCTTTTGCATTAGAAAGTGTGGAAAGCATGGCCGTAAAATCCGTAGAAAAATTACTTCTGAACGAAGTGATCAAGTACACGAATAGAGATGATAAGTGAGATTTAGTTAATGGTTATTAGTGAATTGATCTAATAACTATTAACCTTTAACTGATAACAATGAACAACACAACAACAGACATACCAACTAAGATCGATTGGGCAGAAATAAGAGCTCAGTTTCCCGTACTTCAGCAAGAAGTTAACGGTAAGAAATTGGTATATCTGGATAACGGCGCTTCCAGCCAAATGCCTAAGTCGGTAAGTGATAGAATCGATAAATATCATAAGCACGAACATGCAAATGTGCATCGCGGTATTCACTCTTTAAGCCAGAAAGCTACCGATGCTTTTGAAGAAACCCGAAGTAAAATTCGGGATTTCATCAATGCCGGAAATTTGGAAGAAATCATTTATACAACCGGAACTACAGATTCTATCAATTTGGTAGCACAGAGTTATGGTAGAAAGAATTTCAAAGCCGGTGATGAAATCTTGGTTTCTGAGATGGAACATCACGCTAATATCGTTCCGTGGCAAATGATTGCTGAAGAAACAGGAGCGAAGCTGAAAGTTATTCCGATGAACGACAAAGGCGAGCTTTTGATGGAGGAATTCTATGCTTTGCTTTCTGATAAAACCAAAATGGTTGCTGTTGTTCATGTATCGAACGCACTTGGTACGATTAATCCTGTTGAGGAAATAATTGAAGCGGCTCATAAGAAGAACATACCTGTATTAGTTGATGGAGCACAAGCTGTTCCTCATTCTAAGGTAGATGTTCAAGCACTCGATGCAGATTTCTATGCGTTTTCAGCTCACAAAATGTGTGGACCCACAGGATTTGGAATTTTGTACGGCAAAAAAGAATTACTGAACGCAATGCCTCCATACAGAGGCGGTGGCGATATGATCGACAAAGTTACGTTTGAAAAAACAACTTGGAATGATCTTCCGCATAAGTTTGAAGCAGGAACTCCTCCAATTTCAGCGGGAGTTGGATTGGGCTCAAGTGTTGATTTCTTGAATGAGATCGGAATGGAAGCTATCGCTGAAAGAGAGCATGAATTATTGGAATATGCGACTCAGAAATTAAATCAAATTGAAGGTTTGACTATTATTGGAACTGCGGATAAAAAAGCTTCTGTAATTTCATTTTTATTGGATGGAATTCATCCAACCGATGCGGGTACAATTTTGGATCAACAGGGAATAGCAGTAAGAACCGGACATCATTGTGCACAACCGGTTATGCAGCATTACGACATTCCGGGCACGTTAAGAGCCTCTATTTCGTTTTATAATAACGAAGAAGACATCGACAGACTGGTAAAAGGAATTGAATTAGTAAAAGAATTTTTTAGATAAATAAGGAAACATTATGGCTAAAATTAAAGAAATAGAACGTACTCCAAATCCCGACGCAATGCGTTTTGTATTGGATGAACCGCTCACAAATGGAACTACACGTTCGTTTGAGAACAGTATGGAAGCTGAAGGTGATGATCTTGCCTCCGCTTTATTTGCTATTGACAGTGTTATCAATGTCTATTATGTAGATAAATATGTAACCGTTACTCAGGATGGAAAAGCTGTTTGGTCTGAATTACTCAGAAAATTAGCTCCTCCGATTCGTGAAGCGCAACCGCAAACCGGTGTAGAAGAAGATGATGAGGTTCATGCAAGTAAAGAAGCTCAGGAATCTGATGATCCACGCTTGATCGAAATCAATAAGATGCTGGATGAACAAGTTCGTCCATATCTGCTTGCCGATGGTGGTGGCCTGAAAGTTCTTGGACTAGAACACAACAGATTGAAAGTTCATTATCAAGGAGCTTGTGGAACGTGTCCTACAGCAACAACTGGAACGTTATACGCGATCGAAAGCATGGTTAAGCGTGTAGATCCGGAAATTCAGGTTATCTCCGTATAGTCATGGATATCACGATCAGCGACAGAGCTATTAAAAGAATCGAAGAGATTCGTATCCAACAAAACGTACCGAATGATACGTTTCTTAAAGTCGGTGTGGTTAGTGGCGGTTGCTCAGGTTTAACGTATGATCTTGATTTCGACAGCGATGCTGAACCTCAGGATAACGACAAAGTATTCGAGTTAAACGGAATGAAAGTTCTGGTGGATATGAGAAGTTTTCTGTATCTGGCCGGAACGGAACTCGATTACACCGACGGGTTAGAAGGAGAGGGATTCCATTTTCATAATCCCAACGCCTCCAGAACCTGTTCCTGTGGCGAAAGTTTTTCCATATAATTCAAAATTCAAAATTTTGAATTCTTAATTTTGAATTATTTCGAAGTAGTATGAAAGATCAAATCGTAAATAAGGTTAAGGCTAATTCAAAGCTCAAAACTTTAGACCTGGCTAAACAATTCTATGATGATACTCCAATCGCTGAGTTAGATATCAAAGACTTCTTACACATGGAATTGTTGCTTAAAGAGAAAGACTTCCGTCAGTATTTGAAAGATTTTGATTGGTCACAGTTCGAGGGAAAATATCTTTCTGTGTTTTGTTCAACCGATGCTATCATTACTCCCTGGGCATGGATGTTGATCACAACTTATGCCAATCAATTTGCTGAAGAAGCATTTCATTTAATGCCGAAGGAAGTCACCCACGAGCTCTACCGAAGAAAGATAGAAGCTTTTGATTGGAGCGCTTACCACGACAAATTTGTACTCCTGAAAGGATGTGGAGATATTCACGTTCCTGATTCCATTTACTTACTGGCTACCAACAAATTAATGGGAACAGCCAAGAAGATTATGTACGGCGAAGCCTGTAGTTTTGTACCCGTTTGGAAGAGATAGTTGTAGTTGTGCAACAGGCTTAGCCAGCGGAGAGAAATCTAAAGATAGGCATTTAAAGCAATCTTCAAATATCTCGTTATGAGAAAAGCAACATTTTTCATTTTGAATCTTACCTTTTTAATTCTAAAAAATGAACAACGTCTGGCATCCATTTACGATTATTAAAGACGCCCCGAAGCCCTTGAAAGTGAAAAGCCGAAAAGGAGCTTATCTCACTCTGGGAAGAGGTACTGTCCCAAAAAGTGTGTAAAGCACATACTTGATATTTTTATTAATTAACCACTAAGAATCAAAAAAGATATGCACTTTACACAAACACAAGTTAGCTCAAACGGCTACAAGCCTTGATATTACTGCCATCCCGCTTATTTTATAAATATATTGTTGTAAGCAGTTGTTTCTTCTTTCAAAATAATTCAAAACATCCGAAGTCTGGTGTTTTCAACATTTCATTGATTTCAATTTTGTTAAAATACTCAGGGTCAAATCCTTCGCCTAACCAATCAACATATTCTTCGTATTCTTCATGGTCTGGATGTTTTAAGATTTCTAACATATCAGAATATCCCCAGATTCCACCACAATCCTCTGGTGGGCAATTCATTTTACCAGTCAAACAGATTGGATGTGTTATCTTATTATCATCAGGAAGAATCTTTTCCAATGTTATATCGTGGTTCCAACTATCCCCAAAGTCATATTCGTAAATAATTCTGTCTTTTTCTTTTTTCAGTAGGTCAGAAACTTTAATTTTTGAATAATCAACAGTGCCCATTTCTCCCCAAAAATCATAATCCGCCATTCTGCGTGTATAAAAAGTCTGGTTTTTTATAAATTGATGCATATGAGAATTTGTCCAGCCCATCGTTGTCTGAATGATTTTGTGAAAATCAGATAATAATAAGTCTGACGGAACTAATATTCGTCTCCATATTTTGGGTTTGCTTCCCGTTAATGCAATTTGAATTTGGTATGTCATTTTTGTCATGCTATTCAGTTTTAATGTTGTTGTAGTGTCTAGGAATTCATGTTCTTGTTTTCTCTTTGTGTGGTAACGATAAAGCTAAAATAAGCCTGTACAGTCAAGCTGACTGGTGATGTTGATTTTAGCGATTGTTATGTTGAGTATTGTGTTGTTCATGTGAAAACTAATACGTAGTTGAGTACCATCAAATGTTGGTTTCTCTTTGTGTTTACATTGACATTTTACCCAAGGGTAAGCGCAGTGAAAACGAGGAACCATGAATGGTTAGTTGCGTGTTATAGCAACTAATTTAGTAAACAAAACGAACGCGAGAAAATTCCGAAGAAATTTTCCAAATAAGCAACGACCAAAGCAATTAATTATACACGTTGTTGTGTACAGTTTTGTTTTAAAAATTTCCCGAAATTAATTGCATGCTGTGTTCAAGTCATTAATTCAATAACTTCTCCGTCAGGACCCTTTAAAAATGCTTGTTTGGTTTCAATTCCATTAGTTTGTACTAACCGAATAGGTACTAACACCTCAGCCCCAGCTTCTACAGCACGTTTGAAGGCACTTTTTATATTTCTAACGTCAATTCCGACATGATGAAATTTATCAAAATTTGTGCTATTATCATATTCTGCTACTTCTGACATTTCATAAACAAAGTCTTGATTTGGAAATTTTAATAAAACTACGTTTACATCTCTTTCTTTTTTCATGCCATCTTCTAATGTGTAAACTACATGTTTTAGACTATCGTTAGTTACTTTAAGGTCAAATGCATTGGTATAGAAATTAACTGATTTTTCCATATTTGAAACCTGAATTACGACATGGTTAAACCTTGGGGAAATTGGTTCTTTTGGTTCACATGAAGTTATCATCAGCAAACTTATAAGAAGTAAATAAAATACTTTCATCTATAGTTTTTTTAATTCAACATAACGGTTTTGTATATGGTTTGTTGCGTGTTTAAGCACCTAATTTAGCAAAAGAAAACGAACCAGAGGAAATTCCGAAGGAATTTCCAAGTAGGCGATAACCAAGCAATTAATTATACACGTTGTTGTGCTTTCGTTATTTCTTCTCCAGTCGTTCGATTTCTTTTTTTAAATCTTGTTGTAAAGCAATTATTTTCGTTTTGGTATCTTCGATTGGTCTTTTAATTAGCCATCCCAAATGATTTTTTTGTGTTCTCAAGAAATACAAGTAAGCTTGATCCTCCTTTAATTGGTCAAAATTCAATGGAGCCATAGTGCCGCCATTAAAATTTGGATCAGTATAATCACCTTGCCAAAAATCTTTGAAACGAGATGGAAACAAGTCTTCACTTGCCTTCATAATAAATTCTATGTACATCGTTTCGAAATTCTTAATCCACAAGTTTTCGTCTTCATAAAGCAAAACAATTTTACTTCGAATATCTTCATTTGATATTAAGTCAATACCGTATGACTTTAAAGTTTCAAATACATTGTTGGCCATATCGGCATCAATGTAAATACGTGTTGAAGTAAAAAAGTGTTCATTCAATGAATCGTGATAGGCCAAATTATTTTCCAAATGAGTTAAAAGAATGGCGATCGAATTTTCGTTTTCTTTGTATAGAGCCAAACTTTCCTCAAATTGTATTAGGTCATTTTGGAATTGAAGGTCAAAAGCAATCAGTATATCAATTTCCTTCTGTAATAACTGTCTTTCTTCATTCCGGTTATTAACCTGCAAAGCAATTAAAATTCCAATCACAACTAAAGCAATTTCACCTATCGCATAAATCAGGTATTTGCTGAATTTATTTTCAGTCAACAATCTTTGTCGAATTTTTCGGAAGAATTTTATCATATTTTATTTCCCACGCAAGTGGGAATCTATTGGTTTGTCATAACGATTGTTATGTTGAGTATATACATTCTATCTTAGTACTATACGAATGTAATAGAATATGATGAAAATACTTCAATTTCTATAATTCCGTATATCTCTCAATTCTTTCAACATCTTCAGGCTCAGTAGCTAGGCTAATTCCGATCAATAATGCCAGATTTACTATCAATCCATAAATACCTTCATGAACAGGTATCGGTTTATATTCGGGATTGTAAAGAAAGAAGAGTGTAACCAAAATTCCGCCAATCAATCCGGCTAGGGCGCCTTTTCCATTAGCCCGAGGCCAGTAGAACATGGCAAAAACAAGCGGGAATATTTGTGCAATTCCACCATACGCACCAAGTAAAAGGGATACAATGTCCGTTTCTGCAAATACCGCAAAGTAGTAGGCAATCAAACTTATCACTACTACCAAAATTCGTATTAATTTTCTTTCTTTTCCTTCGGTTTTCATCCAGTTTGCCAAAGAAGGAGATTTAGAAAGTCCATCACGTACGGCAACTGAAGCTGCGGCATGAACGATGGCATCGCCGGAAGACATAGAAGCAGCAAGCGTTCCGGCACAAACCAATCCTATAAGAATTACAGGCAGATCCATTTGTAGCAAGGTGTATGGTAAAATGGAATCAGCCGGTTCAACACCGGGGTAAGCCAATACAGCGGCAAAGCCTATAATCAATATTGGGACTAAAAAGATCTGGAAAGTAGGGTAGAGGACTACGGTAAGCTTAATGGTTCGATCACTTTTTGCGGCAAAAGCTTTCATGAAAAAATGTGGCCACATGGAAAAGCCGACCGCAGAAATTAATACCGCAGAACTAAATCCCCACCAATCCCACGGAACTCCGCTACTTGTTAACCCCGGAGCAGAAAGTGCTTCTCCAAAATCGGAAGCAATCAATTCTTCAAACATAGGACCAATACCACCATACATTTTTTCCGGTAGATATAATCCCAAAAACCAGGCAATGATCAGCATAAAAATGCCCTGAAAGGTATTGGTCCAACCAACGCCCATTACTCCACTGAAAAACACATAGATCAGAACTACTCCGTATGCGATTCCGGCTCCCAGCCATTCCGGAATAACTCCTTCACTTATGGTATTCAGAACTAATCCCGCTCCTTTCATCTGAAGCGTTAAATAGGGAATCAAAACCACCACAGTAAGCACAGCCAATAGCGCAGCAAGCACTTTGCTGTTGTAACGATCCTGAAGTAATTCTGCCTGAGTTACAAAGCCATGTTTCGCTCCAAGCTTTCTGGCCTTGGGGCCAAAAAAGTAAAAAGGAACCATTCCCAAAGCTCCGTAGGCAATAATGTAAAAAGCAGCGGCTCCACGGGAATATGCCCAACCGGGTCCGCCCAAAAATGCGAACGACGAAAAGATCGAAGCTCCCAATACAAAATAAAGAATGAATACATTCATGGAACGATCTCCGGCAACATAACCGGCAGCGCTGTTACTTACTTTTCTGCCCGGGATGATTCCCATCACCAAAGTGATGACCAGATAAATCCCACTAATTCCCAGAATAATGACCCAATCAGCCATGGTTATTCCTTCTCCTCAGTTTCGATATCTTTTCTGAAGAAAATCAGAAGTGAAATGAATGAAAAACAAACCATCAGAATTACCCAAAAGAAAGAAAGTGGAAGCCCAAGAATCAGAGGTTTTGCAGCACCCATAATTGGATAAATTGGCCAGATCAGGCATAATTGAATAACAACTAAAACTGAAACCAATATAAAAGCTCGTTTACGTCTTTTGGTTGAACGTGAAGAAAAAACTAAACCGTTTGGGATTTTGTTATCCATATCGAAAATGATTTTGCACTAAATACGGAAAGGAATTTTTAATTGAAAGAGAATCTGAAAATCTCTTTAAAAAATCATCAGCGAAAATCATATAATCAGTGATCCAAATCAGTGAAATCAGCGATCAAAAAACAGTACCTTTAATTTGTGAGCGAACAAAAAATTAATATCGATGTTTCCGAAAAAGTGGCAAATCTTCCACTATCTCCTGGGGTATATATCTATAAGGATAAGAACGGAAGTGTGTTGTATGTGGGTAAGGCGAAGAAGCTTAGAAATCGGGTTCGTTCTTATTTTCAGGAATCTCGGAATGTTGATGGACGCATTAAAACCATGGTTTCCAAGATCGATAATCTTGAAGTTGTGGTTACGGATTCCGAAGCAGAAGCGTTAATTCTTGAGAATAATTTCATTAAACAGTACCAGCCTCGCTACAATATCATGTTCAGGGACGATAAATCGTACCCTTATATTTGCATCACTAAAGATAGTAAGCCAAGAGTTTTCCCCACAAGAACAATCGTAAAAGATGGAAGTAAGTACTACGGACCTTATGATAGTGTAGTTAATATGAAGCGGATGTTGGAAACCATTCGTAAAGCATTCGATTTGTGTACGTGTGCTGTTTCCATTAAGAATATTGATCGAACAAGAGGAATACCCAAATGGCATTCCTGCTTTGATGATTATCTGGAAAATTGTTCCGGCGATTGGGACGATGAAAGATATAGAGTAGTGATGTCAAAAGTAGAACGCTTGTTGAACGGTCAAACAGAAGCATTGATTCGAGAGCTAAAGGAGGAAATGGAAATAGCATCTTCTGCACTGGCTTTTGAAGAAGCCGCTAAACTACGAGATAGTTTGATTGCTGTTGAACGTTACAGCCAGAAAATGAAGATGGTAGCTGATAAAAAAATAGATCGTGATGTATTCGCTCTGCAAATTGATAAAGAGATCAATGAAGCCTGTGGAGTTCTTTTCAAAGTTCGGGAAGGTAAGTTGATTGGGAAATTTCACCGATTTTTAAAGAATATTGAAGGGCTAGAAGAAGATGTTCTGTTGCAATCCTTTGTAGAAGATTATTATACAGGTCAATACACGGCTGCAATACCTGACGAGGTTTACATCAGCAACGAACTAGAAGATGATGAAGCGTTGGTTCAGTATTTATATCAGGAGAAAGGGAAAAAGGTACCGGTTCATGTTCCTCAGATTGGCGAAAAAGCACAGCTTATTAAGATGGCACAAGCCAATGCTAAACTTCACTTGAATGAGCGTACACTTGAAAAAGAAAAAGCTGAGAGAGATCGAATCCCTCATGCTGTTAAAGAACTCAAAGAGCACTTAAATCTCCAGCGACTTCCACGCCGAATTGAATGCTTTGACAATTCAAATTTACAAGGATCAGATCCTGTAGCATCCATGGTTTGTTTTGTAGATGCTAAGCCGAGGAAAAGCGAGTACAAAAGATTCAATATCAAAACAGTGGTTGGCCCTGATGATTTTGCATCCATGAAAGAGATTTTAACACGGCGTTATTCTAAAGTAATGAAAGATGGTCTTCAAATTCCGGATCTTATTATTGTTGATGGAGGAAAGGGGCAACTCAGTTCTGCGGTGGAAGCTTTGAAAGAAATTGGTTTTTACGGTGAGTGCGAAATCGTTGGTTTAGCGAAAAGATTAGAAGAAGTGTTTCTTCCCAATAAGTCAGAATCAATTATGATTCCAAAGAAGTCAACTGCACTGAAATTAATTCAGCAAGCGCGGGACGAGGCTCATCGTTTTGCAATTACTTTTCATCGTCAAAAAAGATCGAAGAGAACATTAGTTACTGAGCTCACAGAAATAGAAGGTGTTGGTGAGAAAACATCGCAGGTATTACTCAAAGAATTTGGTTCTGTTAAGAAAATCAAGAAGATCAAGAAAGAGAAAATTCAAGGATTGATCGGAGAGAAATTAGGCGAAAAAGTGTACAACCATTTTAACAGTTGATTCGTCTTTGTTGCAAATGTGATAGGAGGCTAACATTAACATGTGATATGAACGGTGAGCGGCAACAATTAAAATAGAGAAAGCCAATTGTCTTTGCTCTTCGTATAAAGTAACAGGCAAGAGGTAAAAATGCTCTTTGTGTTAATTAATGTTACAGACTGAATCTAATTTAACTATCTACAGTTTTAGTCTTTATGTTGGCAGAGAGTTAATCCCAAAATATACGGGTAAACGTTATGGAACTATTAAAGAGAACTACAAAAGCATCATACAAAGATCTTAGGGACAGAGATCTGGTTAGATATTTTAGAAGAAAAGCTGATGAAGCGGCATTCAACGAATTAATGAACCGACATCAGGCGAAAATCTATTCTTATATATATAGTATGATTAATAATCCTGAAACGGCTAACGATATTTTCCAGGAAGTGTTTACTAAAGTTGTCACAAAAATGGACGACACGTACAATGAACAAGGTAAATGGATTGCCTGGGTGATGAGAATTGCGCATAATGCAACAATTGATCACATTAGAAAACAAAAACGATACATTGACGTTAACTCTTGGTACGACGATGAAGATTCTCGCTCAGATTACTTTGATAGGATGACGGACGAGAGTTGGGTAGATGCAGATGAGCAATTAATTGAAGGCGAAACGAAGTCTAGTTTAATGGCCCACATTGCAAAACTACCAGAGGAACAACGCACCGTAGTACTTTTGAGGCATTACTATGAAATGCCTTTTAAAGAAATCGCAGAATTGACTAACGTGTCAATAAATACGGCACTAGGTCGTATGAGATATGCATTGATCAATTTACGCAAGCACTTTGAGGAAGAAAGACAACATGAGTTCAAACATGCAAATAAACGATGAAGACTGTATTCGGTACCTCATGAGGGAGATGGATCCCTCTGAGGAAATCGAATTCGAAAGAGAAATGATGAGTAATGAAAATTTACTCATAGAAGTTGAAAGTTTAAGGAGCACATACAATAAGGTTAAAAAGTTACCATTAAAGCAGACCCCAAAAGAATTACTTTCTTTAGTAAAAGAACAAGCAGTTATAGACCAAAAAAAGAACCTTAGAAGATCATTTAAAATGATTGGCTGGTTTGGTAAAAGTGTAGCAGCTGTAGCAGCTATTTTGTTGTTGGTATCAGTTGGTTTATATGTATTTGATACCGGTGGAGATGCTTTATCATCTTCAAATTCGGCTCAAAACATTACTAGTGCTGGTAATATCCAACCATGGGTTGATAGAAACGAAGTAATTAAAGTATCAGATCGTATAGATGCTATAAAAGCGCAAAACATTGGTGAGGAATATGAAAAAAGTTATGATAAACTAATTCCTGTCAGTGATCCTTCCGTACCGTCAAAACAGCGCCAAGGTGTGCTTTTGACAAGTTCTCCTGTAAATCAATGATCCAATTGTGGATAACTTTAGTTCATGATGTGAATAAGTATTTTTGTATGGCATGATGCCTCGCTTTATATTGAATTCTATGTTAACGAACGAAAAAAAGCGAGTATTTAATGGGTAAAGTTATCTCCATAGCTAATCAGAAAGGAGGAGTGGGTAAAACAACTACTGCAATTAACCTTGCAGCAAGTTTAGCGGCAATCGAGCACCCAACACTCGTTATAGATATTGATCCACAAAGCAATACAACCAGTGGATTAGGAATCGATGTTAAGACGGTTACCAATTCCATCTATGAAGTTATGATTGGTAGTACAGACACAGAAGAAACGATTAGGTCAACGGAACTTGATTTTCTTGACTTGATTCCTGCTCATATTAATTTGGTAGGTGCAGAAATTGAAATGATTGATCGTGAAGACCGTGAACGTATTTTAGATAAAGCAATTGGTGATCTTCGGGATAAATATGATTTTATCATTATTGATTGTCCTCCATCGCTGGGATTATTGACAATTAATGCATTAACTGCTTCCGATTCGATCGTAATTCCGGTTCAATGCGAATATTTTGCTCTTGAAGGACTTGGACAGCTCTTAAATACTATCAAGATTGTGAGACAGCATTTAAATCCTGAACTTGATATTGAAGGAGTTCTACTTACTATGTATGATACCCGAACAAGGCTATCTAACCAGGTTGCTGAAGAAGTGAAAAGATATTTCGATGATCGTGTATTTAAATCAGTGATTGCAAGAAACATTAGATTGGCAGAGGCGCCAAGTTTTGGTAAACCGGCGCTTTTGTATGATTCAACCAGTACCGGAAGTAAAAACTATTTATCGTTGGCAAGAGAAATCATAAAAAGGAATAGAAAATTATTCAAGAATAGCCCGGTACTTTCTAACTAAAGAAAAAAGAAAATGGCTAAGAAAGTTTTAGGACGAGGTTTAGGAGTTTACTTTCCTGAGTATCAATCAGATGAGGAAAAATTAGCTGAAAGTTCCAGAGAACCCATTGCTAAGCAAAAAGGGAAAAGTGAAAAACCAGTGGAAGTAGATCCGGCAGATCTGGTAAATGTAGTACTCCACATTCCGGTTGATGATATTCGTGCGAATCCCCATCAGCCAAGAAAAGAATTTGATGAAGAACGGCTCGATGAGTTAGCAGATTCTATTAAAGAGCACGGAATTATACAGCCATTGACAGTAAGATACATAGGGGAGAAAAAGTTTGAGCTTATAAGCGGTGAGAGACGTCTTAAAGCGTCTAAATTGGCTGGCCTTACTGAGATAGCAGCTTATGTGCGTAAAGCCAATGACGAGCAAAGCATGGCGTTTGCGTTGATTGAGAATATTCAACGTGAAGATTTGAATGCGTTGGAAGTGGCAATGGGTTATAAACGACTTTTAGAAGAATTCGATTATACTCAAGCGCAGGTTGCTAAACGTGTTGGAAAAAATAGAACCACAGTAACCAATATGTTACGCTTATTGAGTTTACCTGATTTTATTCAGACGGCGCTTAAAAAGAATGAAATAGCAATGGGACACGCTCGTTCTTTGATTTCAGTTGAAAATTCTGCTGATCAGCAAAAGCTTTTAAAGAAGGCCGTAGTAAATGAATGGTCGGTTCGCCAAATGGAAGAAGCTGTTAGAAATTTGAATTCATCTTTCTCATCATCAAAAAAGAAAAGTTCGGATTCAAAAAAATCAACGAATAATCCTTTTTATGAAGATATATCTTCCAGGTTAAGACAAAAATTTAGTACAAAAGTTCAAGTTAATCCTAAGGCAAAGGGTGGGGAAATTAAAATCGAATATTATTCAGAAGACGATCTGGAGCGAATTCTTGGTATCTTTGATTCGATCTAATATTACCATAGCATGCTTTGTTCTAATCTTTTCAGGGATCACAAAAGCTCAATATCTTATCAGGGCGGATCTTAATAAGGTTTCATACAAGTATTCATTGCTGGCAGATTCTTCAAAAAAGGAATATCCAGACCCGAAAGCAGTTCTAAGAAAATCTTTGATTATACCCGGGTGGGGTCAAATTACGAATAAGCAAGCGTGGAAAGTTCCGATAGTTTATGGTTTACTTGGAGGGTTGAGTTACTATAGCGTGTATCTAACTAAACAATATCATGATTATAGGGCGGCTTATTATAATTCGTTCGATTCTAATACGGATATGAGATTTGGACCAACTCCTGATTATTTAGTTGGACAAAATACAAGCAGTCTAAAAAGTAATCGAGATTTTCTGCGAAACAGAAGAGATTTTATTTATGTAACTATATTTTTGTCTTATGTGTTGAATGCAGTAGATGCTTATGTATTTGCACATTTAAGGCCATTTGATGTATCAGACGATCTATCCATGAACAGGACATTTAAACCAGGTAGTATTTCTTCTCAAATTTTGGGAGAAATTCCTTCTATATCACTTTCAATCAGTTTTTAATATGAATTTTTCAGATAAGCCCGATTCTAAAGTACAACGTCAATATCAAGAAGGGAACAATAGGGATATTTGGAGCGTCTTTAAGATAATGGGGGAGTTTGTAGATGGATTTGATACGCTCTATAAAGTAGGACCTTGTATTTCTATTTTCGGATCATCAAGAACAAAACCCGGTGATAAATACTATGAGCTTGCTGTTGAAATAGGGAAATTAATTACCGAAAAAGGATTTGGTGTAATAACAGGGGGCGGTCCCGGAATTATGGAAGCCGGTAATAAAGGAGCTTCATTGGGAGAGGGGCGTTCAGTCGGATTAGGGATTGAGTTGCCATTTGAACAGGGAATGAATGAATATGTAAACAAGAATTACTCTGTGGACTTCAATTACTTCTTTGTAAGAAAAGTGATGTTTGTAAAATACGCTCAGGGATTCATTGTTTTTCCGGGAGGGTTTGGAACATTGGATGAACTTTTTGAAAGTCTTACACTAATACAGACCCATAAGATTTCAAAAATACCCATTATATTAGTTGGTTCAGATTATTGGGGAGGATTGGTTGACTGGATTAATTCTACCATGAAAGAAGCCGGAACAATCTCAGAGAAAGATTCTGATTTATTTCACGTTACAGATAGTAAAGAAGAGGCAGTAAAGATTATATGTGATTTCTATGAAAAGAAAGAACCAAAGCCAAATTTCTAGTTCTAAATTGGAACAAGAGGCATGGTTCTTGAGTTAGAACAATAAATATTGAAATTCATAGGTTATATATTTTAGATATGGAGCTTTTTTATTTAAATTAAAAGCTTTGAAATAATTAACACTACAACATTAGAAAAATGAAGGTTCTCAACAAAAGTTTATTGGTACTAATTGTTGGTTTATTTACGACAAGCATTTTTGCGCAAAGTACATACGAAGAGGCAATAAATTTATACAATGCAGCTGAAGAACAAGCGAAGGCAGCTGAATATGATAAAGCTATAGAAAGTTATATAAAAGCGGCAAAAATCGGAGAAGAACTAGGTACTCCTCAAGGAACCGACATGAAAACTCGTTCTGAGCAACAGATTCCAAAAGTTCAAATTAACAAAGCGGGTAGCTTATTCAACGCTTTCCGTGCTTCTAAACAAATTTCAGATTTGGATAAGGCGATTGTTGAATTTGAGAAGACTGTTGAGCTCGCTAAAAAGTATGGAGATGATCGTATAATGCAAACAGCTCAAGGTTATGTGCCTCAATTATACTATCAAAAAGGAACAATGCTTTTTAAAAGAGAAAAGTATAAAGAAGCTGATACTGCTCTAAACAAAGCAATTCAAGCTAATTCCAACTATGCTCAGCCCTATTATCAAAAAGGGTTAGTAGCCAAAAAATTATCAGATGATATTAATGAATCATTAAGATGGCTTGACCAAGCTATAGCTGTTGCAGATAAAACTAATAAAGGACAAATAGCAAGACAGGCGAGAAATGCGGCTCACGATGAACTGCTTTTCAGAGGTTCTAAATTGATAGAATCTAAAGACTATAATGATGCAATTGAACTCTTGAATCTTGCAACAGAATATGACGCTGAATCTGCTGATGTTTACTATAGACTTGCAGAGGCCTATAACAAACAAAGCAAATATGATTCTGCAATTAAGAATGCAAAAACTGCTTTGCAGTACGAGAAAGGCGGTAAAACTGATAAAGCCAAAATTTATTTTGAAATAGGTTTTGCTTACCAAATGAAAGGAGCAAAAGCGGAGGCTTGTTCAGCATATACCAATGCAGCATTTGGATCTTTCAGCGCACCTGCAAAACATTCTATGGAATTTGAGTTAAAGTGTGAAAGCACAAATTAATTCTTTTAAGATGTCTTTAAAGCTCAGTGTTATTTACACTGAGCTTTTTTTATGGCAAAAGATTTTGAAATTGCATTTATAACTTCAATCTCAAACTCGCTTTTCCTATCTTGCAATCCGAATCGCTACAATCAAACTAACTACACTTTTTATATGGCTTCTTTAGATCAGCTATGTGCTAATACAATTAGAACCCTTTCAATGGATGCTGTTCAAAAAGCCAATTCTGGTCATCCGGGAATGCCAATGGGGATGGCAGATGTATCGTATGTTTTATGGACAAAATTTTTAAAACATAATCCTAAAAATCCGCAATGGTTTGACCGTGATAGATTTATTCTTTCCGCCGGTCACGGTTCTATGCTAATTTATAGCTTGCTTCATTTAACCGGCTATGATTTGAGTTTAGATGAGCTGAAAAACTTTCGTCAACTTGGTAGCAAAACAGCAGGGCATCCCGAAAAGCATCTTACGCCCGGAGTTGAAATGACCACAGGACCATTAGGCCAAGGATTTGCGACTGGTGTAGGTATGGCAATGGCTGAAAATTTTTTAGATGGAAATTTTAATACTGATTCTCATAATATTGTTGATCATTATACGTATGCTATTGTTAGTGATGGAGATTTGATGGAAGGTATTTCACATGAAGCAGCTTCTCTGGCTGGTCATTTGAAACTCGGTAAAATGATTTATTTATATGATGCGAATTCTATTTCAATTGACGGTTCTACTGATTTAGCTTTTACTGAAGATCCTGTTAAGCGTTTCGAAGCTTATAATTGGCATGTTCAGGAAATAGATGGACACAATCATTCTGAAATTGAAAATGCAATTAAGAATGCTAAAGAAGAAACAGAAAAACCCTCTATTGTAATTTGTAGAACTCATATTGGATTTGGTAGTCCAAACAAACAGGACTCTGCTTCCTCTCACGGTTCACCATTAGGTGAAGAGGAAACTAAACTCACTAAACAAAGTTATGGTTGGGATCCTGATAAGAGTTTTTACATCCCTGAAGAAGCATTAGAAATTTTCAGAAAAGAAGTTGATAAAGGAAAATTAGCCGAATCTGAATGGGAAGAAAAGTTTAATAATTTTAAAAAATCAAAACCTGAACTAGCTGATAGGTTTGATAAGTGGATTCATGGAATTCTTCCTGACAACCTAGAAGAACTACTTCCAATTTTTGAAACAGATGAAAAAGGTGTTGCTACCAGATCAGCATCGGGAACAGTATTAAATGCCTTAAAAGATGAAATTTCTAATCTATTTGGTGGCTCGGCAGATCTTGAAGGAAGTGTTAAAACTAACTTAAAGGACGAAGGAGTATTTAGTGCTGATAACCCAACCGGAAGAAATGTTCACTACGGAGTTCGAGAACACGGAATGGTTGCGGCTTTGAATGGAATGACTCTACATGGTGGCGTTATTCCTTTCGGTGGAACTTTCTTTGTATTTACAGATTATTGTCGTCCATCAATTCGGTTAGCAGGACTTATGGAAACACCTGCTATTTACGTTATGACGCACGATAGTATTGGTTTGGGTGAAGATGGTCCAACGCATCAGCCGGTAGAGCACTTGGCTAGTTTAAGAGCTATGCCTAATGTAAACGTAATTCGCCCCGGCGATGCAAATGAAGTTTCTTATGCTTGGAAAGTGGCAATTGAAAGTAAAACTACTCCAACGATAATTGTTTTAACCAGACAAAATATTCCAACATTTGAGAGAACAAGTGAAAACGCAACAAAATTGGTAGAAAAAGGAGCCTATATTTTATCTGATTCTGAAAAGACAACTCCTGATGCTATTCTGATTGCAACAGGTTCAGAAGTATATTTAGCAATGGAAGCCAAGTCTAAGTTAAAAGAAGAAGGAATTGATGCAAGAGTAGTTAGTATGCCTTGTTGGGATTTGTTCGTAAATCAAGACTCAGATTACATAGAAAAAGTGTTGCCAAAATCTGTTACAAATCGGGTATCGATTGAAGCTGGTTCCACATTTGGTTGGGAAAAGTGGGTGGGCAATTCTGGAGTAGCTATTGGAATAGATACTTTTGGTGAATCTGGTCCTTACGAAGAGTTGTATAATCATTTTGGGATCACTACAACTAAAGTTACTGAGGCAGTTAAAGCTCAGCACCTGAGTTCCCCAAAGTGATACCTTAAGCAGATTCTAACTTAGGCTACAAATAACGCCACCTTCTCAAACCATCCCCGGACAAGGGGTTGCAACCTCTTGTCCGGGGATGATTTTTACTCTATGTACTTTTAATGGCATGTTAAGAATTTGCCGGAGGCATCCTTTTTGGGAAACTAAAGCTCAGTTATAATTAATGAACTTCTTTTACAAAAAAAGCGAGCTTTTATTTTATCGACAATTGAATAGAATACTTTATTTGATCAAAGTCATCCTTTTAATTTGAGAGAAAGAACGATTTTGAGATACTGATTTAGCATTTATTTTATATAAATAAACACCACTTGCCAAATTAGTAGCATTGAATCGTATGTCATGATTACCTGCTGATTGATTCTTGTTGTTTATCAAATCTGCAACCTTTCTTCCATTTATATCATACACTGAAATACTAACATTGCTTGAAGCAGGAAGTGAATATGAAATAGTAGTACTTGGATTAAAAGGATTAGGATAATTTTGATCTAAATTAAATTTCTCTGGTAGATTAGATACAAGATTCTCTTCATTAGAAACAGCCATACCTGCATTTCCAATAAAAATTCCTCTACCATGTGTACCAACAGCCAAAGTAAAATCGCTGCTTCTGTAATCCATATGTTCAGCGATAGAGCTACCAATTATACTTGGTGCTTCCTGAGTCCAAAGTGTAGCATCTCCACTTAATGAAGTTGTGGAATATACCCCAGTACTTGTACCAACTACATACACTTTACTTGTTGTACCTTCTACAATTTCAGCAGATCTAATCGAAGGACCAAGGTCGTTTTCACTGCCTTCTAAATTACCTTCTATTGAGCTCCAGGTAACTCCGGCATTTGTAGTATGGTAAATACCTTTAACGTTGTAGTTAGAAAGTATAACTAAGACTTCATTACCATTTAACGGATTAACAGCGATATCATTCACTTGCGCACCAGAAGCAACTCCCTGAATATTTACTTCGATTGGATTAGTAGCTCCATTATCAAATCTTAAAACTCTAGGAGTTAAGTTATTTGCAGATGCACCTACATAAAGCCGATTTGATGGATTTGACTGAGAATAAGCAAGTGCCGTTATTGAGTGATTACTTAAAGCCGGAATAGTAGTTTTAGTCCAGCCTGTTTCAAATCCATCTTGATCGAAATTAGCAAATGATTCTGCTTGAGTAGTAATCCAAAGGTCACCTGCATCCGGATATGCAATAACATTTTCATTATTTGGATTTACTTCGAAAGGGTGAATAAATCTGGTGCTTGTGGCTTGATTAGGGTAAATATAAGACCAATCGTCTTCACCAAAATCATTGCCGAAAGGATTTAAAGGCTCTCCGGTGTCCTGATAATATCCAACTCTTAACAGTTTGCCTTCTTGAGAAGACACGTACATATAGTTTTGACCAATATAAGCGAACGACCCATCACCGCTAGAGATATCATTTTCCTTTTCATTAGCATCATTCAATCTAAAATACGGGGATCCATTATCCTGAGTGCCACCAATGACTCGTGTATCTCCAGCGGTTTTTGAAATCGCAACCGTATAAAATTGAGTTACATTAAACCCTTTATCCTTAGAACTCCAAACAACGGTAGAGTTTTTAGCATTATCTGTAACGCTTATACCTCCATCATGCATACTCCAAAGTTTATTAGGAGATTGCGGGTCAAAGAATAAATTGTGGTTATCAGGATGATGATTATCAGATGAATAGCCCCCAATTTTATCAGAACTACTTGGTGCTGAAGAAAATCCGCTTGTTGATCTATATAAACTTACACCACCAAGAACTACGAAATCCTCATCATTAGGGGACACCCCAATCGTCATATTATAGTTACTTTGAGTAACCACAGTTTCACGAAAATCATCAAATTCAGGTATATTAGCAGATAAATCTGAAGAAGTACCAGTTGATACATTTACTTTATGTAAAGAAAGTACTTCAACATTGCTTTCGCTATCGAAAGGGCTGGTTTTTGTATTTCCTGTATTTGTAAAGATGTACGCAAAATTTTCATTAGAAGGAGCAAAATCTACCACACTTCTGTCATGCGTTGAGGGGAAGGTTGACGGAGTAATATTTGACCAGGAAACGCCATCATTGGTAGAGTAAAAAACACCGGGAGTTACACTGCCACCGGCACTATTCTCAGAGGCAACCATAATAATATTTCCTTGAGAATCGATATCAAAGTCTATATATCTGTGATTACTTGCTGAACCAAGTATATTATTAAAAGATTGTCCATTAGTTGATTTATAAAGTCCAAAGCCATTTGTTGCTGCAAAGATATTCCCAGAAGTAGGACTTACTCGAATTTTAGATATAAAATCATACGCTGAATTCCAACCTGAATCCCCCACTCCCGGTTGATTAGAAGTTAAATTCGTCCAGCTATCACCGCCGTCAGTTGATTTCCAGATTCCTGTTCCAAAATAGGTGGGTGCATTTTTTCCTTCAGAGCCTCTAAACTCGCCAGCAGCATAATACCATACATCTGTGTCTGTAGGATCTTGAGCAATCGAAGTAATACTAAGATTTTCGTTAGGATCGGAAGTTTGAGTCCATGCATTTCCGCCATTTGTAGATTTCCAAACACCACCTGTAACACCACCAGCCAGCATGGTATTCCCTGACGCATCAGAAACATCTAATGCAAAAGCTCTAACTCTACCACCTACAACATTAGGTCCGGCTTCTTGCCAGTCAAATAAATCGTTGAGCTTAGAACTCGCTTTCAGACTTCGTTTCATTTTCTTGGAGTAAGCAATTTCACGGGCTCTTGCTGCAACCGGAATTGAGTTTGTTTTTGGATCGCGAGTCATTTGAAAGAAATAATCATCCCTGGCTTTTTTATTTTCAATCCTTTCAGAGATAGGACCTTCTTCTTTTTCAGGTAGAGCAACTTCTTTATTCACTGAATTTGGAATAAATATCAGAAGAAAAAGAACGGACAGTAACAGACCTATGGAAAAATATTTTTTTGTAACTGAATTCATATTGTTAGTTTTTGAGATATAAAAGTTTCCAGTTTGATTGTTTTGCATACTGCGCAATTTGCTCTTCGTGACTTAAAACTGCGGCTGTTTTTGTCCCTTTCTTTAAACTCTCATGGTATTTGTCATTCATAAGTTTTAATGTATGAACGCTTCCTTTATCTATGAGCGGAGCAGAGGGACCATATTTTAATACATTTAGAACTTTTATCTCATAAAGAGAAGTTTCGTTATCTTCGTTTGGTGTAATTTCTACAACCTCGAATTCTACCAAAGCAGTTCCAGGTGCCAAAGGTATTTCTGCTACCGGCATAGCTTTTGATGAAGAATCAGAGGATTTTTTATTGCTGGCACAACTTATAATTAAAGTTGAAGCAAATAAAATAAGAAGGCTCTTTTTCATTTAAATAGATCAATTAATAGTTGGTACAATATTGTAAATTAAAGTAACTATATCAGCATTAATTTTAAATTTTTAGAATTAAAAGGCATTTGAATAAACTATTATTTCAAAAGATAATTGCCCAAACCAGCGATTCACCCATCGGATTGGAGGTATCGCATGCGAATGGTTCATATATTTACACTACGAAAGGAGATCAGTTCTTGGATTTCATCTCCGGTATAGCAGTTAGCAGCTTGGGCCATAATCACCCAAAAGTGATAGATGCTCTACATCAACAAATAGATAAACATCTTCATGTAATGGTTTATGGAGAGTTTATACAAAAGCCGCAGCTTGAATTTGCTGAGCTTTTACTCGATCAACTTCCTAATAAGATGGAGCAAATTTATCTTGTAAATAGTGGTACTGAAGCCAATGAGGGTGCATTAAAACTTGCTAAGAAATATACAGAAAGAACAAAATTTGTAGCTTTTAATAATAGTTATCATGGTGATACTCAAGGATCTTTGAGCGTGACAGGCCGAGATATTTATCGTGATCCATATTTACCATTGCTTCCTGATGTACATTTTACAGATTTTAATTCATCAGAAGCTTTGAAGCTGATCGATGATAAAACTGCGGCGGTCATTTTGGAGCCAATTCAGGGAGAAGGCGGAATCATTCCATCCAAAAAAGTGTGGTTACAATCAATTCGTAAACGATGCGATGAAGTAGGCGCTCTTTTAATTTTTGATGAGATCCAAAGTGGTTTTGGAAGAACAGGCAAACTTTTTGCATTCCAGCATTACAATGTTGTTCCTGATGTATTATGTATCGCTAAGGCAATGGGGGGTGGAATGCCAATTGGCGGATTTATCTCATCGAAAGAAATATTTCAAACGTTTAAATACGATCCTCCATTAAATCATGTAACTACTTTTGGTGGACATCCGGTTAGTTGTGCTGCGGCTCATGCAAATTTGAAAGAATTACTGGAAGGGGACTATCTGAAAAGAGCCAAAGAAATTGAACGGAAAATAAAAGAAAGGCTTAAGGGCAAAGGCATTGTTGAAGTGAGGGGAATAGGAGCTATGCTGGGATTAGAATTGGAATCTCCAGAGTTAACTGAGTCTGTTGTAAATGCGTGCTTTGAGAAAAGCATATTGCTAGGATGGACGCTTCACTCAAATACTTTAGTTAGGTTAGCTCCTCCACTAATAATAACAAACGAGCAAATCGATTTTGTTTGCGACACTATCTTGAAAGCAATAAAAGAATTTAGTTAGGCAGTTGAATTGGAGTTTGAGAATAGAACATTGATGAGGCTTTCGTCATTATATCGCTAGGCTTTGGAACGAAGGGGGAGTTTTATATATCTAGTTACCAAACTAACCCAGCGCTCCGTCATCCTCCGGCGAATGTCAAGGATCCAGATCGTGAATAAGGCTTTTTGGTTTTCAATATAAATCGAGATATCGGGCATACGCAGCGAGATGAAATTAATGAATTAAATTAAAAATAATAGTAAAATGGCAAAAGGTAAAAATCAATACGTTGTACCGACCAAAGATGGTTGGGGCGTAAGAAGTGAAGGGAGTAGTAAACTCACTGCTAAAACAGACACAAAAGCTGAAGCATTAAAAATAGGAACAGGTATTGCTAAAAATCAACAATCAGAATTAACCATACTAAAAAAGGATGGGAAAATTCAAAACAAAAACAGTTTTGGGAACGATCCTAATCCACCTAAAGATAAAAAGCATTAAAATATGATAGACGTTAGTAAACAAACAGTAAAAGTTGAATGTTCTGAATGTAACCGTTCAATAAATGTAACACTTAAGCAAGTTGCAAATGAAGCTTTAATTAAGTGTAAGTGCGGACAAGAAATTCAATTGAAAGATAGCAATGGCACTAACAAAAAAGCCATAAATGACGTGAACAAATCTTTTAAGGATCTTGAAAGAACTTTGAAGAATTTTGGTAAATAACTACTCAACCTCAATTTTATCAATCTCTTTCATCAGTCTGTCCGTTTCAGAAAGGGCAACAATTATTTTTTGATAGTGTAAAATATCATCAAACTCTAATTTCCTTTCCTTGCGGTCTTTGAGCCATTTTTGGGCGGGTTGATAACCACCAATGTAAAACTCCCAAGCGGTTAGTGGAATATTGCCAAAATACTGTTCTTCATTTATCCATATTCTACCCAATTGTTTTTCTTCATCAAATAACTCCCAATCTTTTTTAGCAATTTTAGTTGTGATTACATTATCTCCACCTTTTGGATAACTTGTAATGTAATCTTCTACTTTTGGAGATTCCAATAAATGTATTTGTCTGATTTCTCCACCTAATTTAACCAATTGCCAAAATGTATTTTTGTCTTTTGGATATGGAATTTTCGGAAAATCTATTTTTAAAAATTCTTTGTATTTATTTCGGTAAGTGGGCGAGTGTAATACGGCATAGATATAATCTAACAAATCTATGGGCGCAAATTCCCCTCCTTTGGAGGGGTGTCCGAAGGACGGGGTGGTTTTCTCCCCATAAGTGTTTACAATAAACTGTTCAAGTTCTTGCATAACTACGCCTAAATATTTCTTAATATCGCTTTCTAAAATGCGATATACTTTTAATCCAAAACTTTCAAGAAAAGCTTGTCTTTCTGCATCGTATTCTTGTTTATTGTCGTGGCTATTGCCATCAATTTCAATAATTAAACCTAGTGTTTTAACATAAAAATCCACTATGTAATTTCCAATAATTCGCTGTCTGTCAAAATCTATTTTATGAAATTTTCCTTTGTGAACTTGTTGCCAAAACAAAACTTCTGATAATATCCCTTCTTTACGTTTGTCTTTAGCCAACTGGTTTAACTTAGGGTTATGTGGAAGGTTTTCTGCAAAGTTTCTGTAAATTGATTGGTTGTTAATGTGGGTAAGAACCACCCCACCCGTTGGGCACCCCTCCAAAGGAGGGGAATTTAACTTATTCTTTAAAGGAGGGAGATTTTCTTCTTTCTCGTTTGTAAATGTTAAACTTAATTTCTCTGCAATCTCACTTACAATTTCTTGATTTAGATTTGGTGTTCTTTCTGTTGCTTGCTCAATGGTTTGTTGTCCGTTATTTTCAGGATATAAATAAAGCGGAAATAAATTCACACCACCTCTTCTGAACATATTTGCGTCAACTGGATGTTTGGAAACAGTTGTTAAACACCATTCAATGTTACCAACTGCCAAACCTTGTCTTCCAATTCCCAACAGAATATTTTCTTTCCCTTTAGAATGAGTTATTAATTCACTTCTTGGTCTATCTATAAGGATTCTGTCAAAATATATGTATCTGTTTTCAAAAGGTCTATAACCACATTTGATAATTTCTTTCTTGATGTCTGTTTTTTGAAGTTCAATTTGTGCCTTTTGTATGTTAAAATCACTTGTCGATTTTACACCAAATATTTTTGTGATTGCCTCATCAGATTCAGAGTTAAGGGAAAAATCAGTTAATCGTTTTGTTAAATTGTCTTTATTGATATCAATGCAAAAATCATCTCTATGAGTTTGAAATCCCATAACGTTTGTTCTGAATAATTCAGTTGGATTTATTCCATTGTTATAATCATTGTAAAGTTTTTCGTCAATATCTTTAAATAGATAACTGTTCTTAAATGGTGTAAATGTTTTGAAATCAATTGATTTTAATGAGTTCTCGATTAAGAAATTATATTTTAAATCTCGTTTTCCAAATAGGTCATAATGACAAACCTCTCCTAATTCGTTTGGTTTCTTTTTTCCTGTTTTTACAAAAATATTTATTGAAACTCCTTGTTCTATATCAAAGACATTTACGTCAACTGAGCCATCAGGTGCAGTTTCTTTTTTCTTGTTGTTACCGTGTAAATCAATGGTATAAATCTTATCGTATGTTTTGAGTAAATGCCAACGCATTCCTCTAAAAGTGGGGTTGTCTAAAAATCCGTGTGGATTTATAAAAGCCAAAACTCCGCTTCCGTTTTTTTCAATGAAATGCTGACCATAACGTAAAAATTTTACATAATCATCATTAATAAATTTTGAGTTTTGTTCTTTTAGTTTTTCCTTTCCACCTGGTTCTTTTTTGTAGTCTTGCATTAAATCCATAATCCAATCTCCCTTATTAGCACTTTCTCCGCTATACGGTGGATTTCCAATAATACACATCACAGGCGTATCTCGTTTTATGTGGTTGGCTTCATTTGCTTCACTGCTTAACCAATTGGCAAATAAAGTACCTGTATCTGGGTGGTATTCCTCCAAACTGTTGGTTAAGTAAACTCTTGTCCGTTGGTCTTTTGTAGGCTTAAATCCAGTTTCTTTTAGTAATAAGTCCAATTGCAAATGAGCCATTGCATAACTCGCCATTAGTAATTCAAAACCGTTTAATCGTGGGAGCAAATGATTTTCTACATAACCGCTCCAAATACCTTCTTGTCCTTTAAATTTTTTGTTTACGTGCTTTATTACTTCCGCTAAAAAAGTTCCTGTTCCTGTGGCTGGGTCAAGAATTTGTACTTTGTGTACTTCTTGTTCAACTTGTTTGTAACCCGATTTAAAGTTTTTATCGGGCATTTGAGTTTTTACTTTAATTTTTGTTTTAGAAGTGTCCGCTAAACCTTGTGGCAAATCAAATTCTGTTTTTAAAATATCATCAACAGCACGAACTATAAAATTAACAACAGGAGCAGGAGTGTACCAAACACCCCTTGCTTTTCTTAGTTTTGGGTCATATTCTGCCAAAAAAGTTTCATAAAAATGGATGATTGGGTCTTCCATTTTTGTGGTCTTTCCGTAATTTTTTAGAATTTCTTCAACATTACAGGCTAAAAATATTTCCACCAAATTATCTACAATCCATTTAATTCGGTCGTCAATATCGGGTCCGGCAATGTAACCGAATAGTTTTCTTAAAAATGGATTTGATTTAGGAATTAATTCGGCAGCTTCTTGTCTGCTAAAAGTATCTAAAGTTGGGTCGTGCAAACGAGCTGCAAACATTCCGTAAGCAATCGTTTGAGCATACACGTCTGCAAATCCTTTAGGTGTAATATCGTGAATCAAAATACTTTTAAAGGCAGTCATTTGTTCTTTAAGTGTACTGTCTTCATTGTGAGTTTCATCACTGGTCAAAGCCTTTCCAATGACATCAGAAAGCAGGCGGGCTTTGCCCGCCATCATTTCTGCTAATTTTTTGGAACTTTTTATGTTTTGTCCAATGTGTACACAAAAGTCTTTGATAAGATTTTCAAACCTTGCGAAATTTTGAGGTAAAGCAATAATTCCTTTTTCGGTTATTTCCGCAATGGCAATTTTGGTAATAAATTCTCCATCATTGTATAAATGAAAATCTATGTAATCCGTAAAAATTAGATTGTCTAATGATGCTTTTTATCGGTCAAATTGTTCTTTGTTTACTGATTTCTTTTTTCCTTCAAGGTCTTTGTCTCCAATGTCTTTTGCTTCAATAAATCCTACGGGAATATCTTTTTTGGTCAAGATGTAGTCAGGTGCTCCGCAAGATTGTCTTTTCGGTTCGTTGGTTGCTCTGATTTCAGGAACTAAGCTTTCAATAAGTTGCTGTAAGTCCCCTCTAAAAGTATGCTCCGTTGCATTTCCGAGTTTGTATCTCTGATTTATGTTGTCAATGTATTTTTCTATTGTCATATTTCAATTCTCATTATTCTCGGTGAGCGTTGGCGAAAAACAGCTCTTTTGGTTTTTTCTGCGTTGGCTTTTGTGTCGGCAAAAACCAAATGTGCTATTTCTGTGGCTGGTTTTCAGCCTTGCAGCTAACAAAAGAGTAAAGTGAACTTCATTCACTTTATCCCTATTTCATGTTTAAGTTTTGTTCAGCTTACCACTCAAAACTAACAGAGCAAAATGAATAACTTCTGTTTAATATATAAGTGATAACCCTGCCTGTTCATAAAATTAATACTCTAAAAGTGATTTAAGCCGCTCCTCAAAAACATTCTTCTTCAAAAACTCATCTTCCAACGCTTTGTTAAAAGGAATAGGCATATCCAATGCTCCACATCGAATAACGGGAGCATCCAGTTCTTCAAAACAATGTTCGGAGATCAAGGCAGAGATTTCTGCCATTGGTCCCATAGTGAGTGAAGGTTCTTGTAACAATAACACCCGATGTGTTTTGGCAACAGAAGTTTTAATGGTTTTCAGATCGAGAGGAAGAAGGGTTCTTAAATCTACCACTTCCAGTTCAATGCCGTCTTTTGCTAATTCTTCGGCGGTTTCCAGTGCCCACCAAACGCCCATTCCGTAAGTGACAATAGTGGCATCGCTTCCTTCTCTCCGGACTTTGGCTTTTCCGAGGGGCTCATACACCGCTTTTTCAGCCACATCTTCCCGAATACTTCGGTACAGCTTTTTATGCTCAAAGAACAACACGGGATTTGGATCAAACATGGAACTGTATAACAAATTCTGGGCATCTTCAACAGTAGCAGGAACCACTACTTTCAATCCGGGAATTTGCATAAACCAACCTTCAGGAGATTGAGAATGAAATGGTCCGGCACCAACTCCGCCACCATGTGGTGCACGAATGGTCATGTTTACCGCAGGACTCCATCTATAATGAGATTTTGCAATATTATTCACAATCTGATTAAAACCACACGATATGAAATCCGAGAATTGCATCTCCACCACAGGATTCATTCCGGCATAAGAAAGTCCTAGTGCAGCGCCTAAGGCACCCGATTCTATAATTGGGGTATTGCGTACTCTGTCTGCTCCAAATTGTTCTAAGAAACCTTCCGTGATTTTAAACACTCCGCCGTATTCGGCAATATCCTGTCCCAGAATGATAGTGGAATCATCTTCTTCAAACGCTTGCTTCATTCCGGCTTGAATGGCATCCACAAAACGGCGTTCTACTTTTTTACCATTTGAAGGAGCCGGTTTGGAGGAAGGCGCTTCTGCATACACGGCTCCTAATTCCTTCTCTTTATTAAAAACAGGTTCTTTCGCTTTTAATGCTTTGTCCAGATCTGCTTTAAAAGAGGCTTTAATTTTTTCAATGATTGCTTCCTGTTCCTTTTTATCAGCATATCCTTCTTTGTTCAGGAATTCTTCGAATCTGAGGATAGGATCTTTTTCGGCCCAGTCTTCGAATAAAATATCAGGAACGTAGTGGGTACCGGAGGCTTCTTCATGGCCACGCATTCTGAACGTTCTTGCTTCGATTAATACCGGCTCACCGTTCAACGCTAATTTCCGAGCTTTTCCAATGGTTTCCATCACTTCAAAAATATCATTCCCATCAATATGAAATCCTTTCATTCCATAGCCTTTGGCACGATCAGAAAGTTTCTCGCACGCAAATTGCTCACTGGTTGGGGTAGATAAGCCGTATCCGTTGTTCTCAATCACAAATACAACGGGAAGTTTCCAGACAGCGGCTAAATTCAACGCTTCATGGAAATCGCCTTCACTGGTGGCACCATCGCCACAAAAAGAGAATGTCACAGAATCTTGTTTTCGAATTTTAGCTACCAAAGCGAGTCCGTCAGCCACGGGCATCATGGCAGCGAGATGAGAGATCATTCCCACAATGTTATGTTCGAGCGTTCCGAAGTGAAAAGAACGCTCACGGCCACCGCTGAATCCATCTGCTTTCCCAAACAATTGACAGAAAAGAGGGTAGAAGGGAACTTCGCGGGTAGTAAACACTCCCAGATTTCGGTGCATTGGAAGAATAAAATCTTCTTTTTTACTGGATAAAGTCACGCCTACAGCAACCGCTTCCTGTCCGATTCCTGAGAACCATTTGCTGATTTTATTTTGCCGAAGAAGGTTTAACATCCGTTCTTCGATTTGCCGTGGAAGCAATAATGCTTTGTAAATTTCTAGTGCTCTTTTCCGGGAAATTTTTTTAGAAGTCTTAATCATTGAATTTTTAGAAATATCCTTATCTTGTCAGCTTTGCTAGGTTGATGAACTAGTTGAACTTTTATCAAGTATAACTGTTCATCAATAATAACCAAAGCAGTTAATCCATACTATTAATTTTATTTTTTCAGATTATTGGAAGCACTCGGAAGACAGATCTTAGTTGAATTTTATGATTGTGACAGTTCATCCATAAATGATGTTGAATACATTGAACAAGCGATGTTGAATGCTACAAAAGAAGCTCAGGCTACGATTATATCGCATAATTTCCACAAATTCAGTCCATACGGAGTCAGTGGAGTCGTTGTAATCGCTGAATCTCACGTTGCCATACACACCTGGCCGGAGTACAATTATGCAGCGGTAGATATTTTCACTTGCGGCGATACTATCGACCCATGGATAATTCAAGAATTTTTGAAAGAAGCATTTTCTTCAAAAAATATCTCCAGCATGGAAATGAAACGCGGATTATTTAAAGTTCCACAAGGACAGCGATTACTATTTAAACCTTCAACAGAAACCGTAAAAGAGAATTAAGAAAGAATGAAGTATAAGATGACGATGGTAGAAACCCCGAATGTATATTGTTTAGTATCGGGTGCTGCGGAAGGAAATACAAGATTAAATGCATTTGATAATGCACTGCTTGAAGCCGGAGTTGGGGATACTAACTTGATGAGAATGAGTAGTATTTGTCCGCCGGGAGCTAAAGAAGTAAACCGAAATGAAATTGAACTTCCGGGTGGAGGATTGATCCCGTTAGCTTACGCTCATATCGATTCACAAACTCCTCAAATGTGGATTGCATCAGCCATTGCTGTTGGAATTCCTGAAGATGAAGCACAACCGGGAGTTATCATGGAGTTTGAAGATCACACACGGTTAGAATATGTGGAAACTATTGTGAAGCAAATGGTTGTGGACGCCTTCGAGTACAGAAAAAGAGCTCTTAAAGAAATTAAATTTGTTGGTGTTGAGCATCAGGTTAAAAACTGTGCGGCTACTTTTGCCGCTGCTGTTCTTTGGTACGAAAACTAGATGTAAGACATAAGACTTTAGACATAAGATTTAAGATGTAAGTCATGAGATATAATGTTCAAGATTATAAAAAGTGTGATTAGTATGACGTTTAACAATTTAGTTTGCCAAGTAACCATCTTAAATCTTACGTCTCATGTCTAGCGTCTATAACGAATATTACCACAAAAGAACAGGACTCACGGTTGGTGTGAACAAAGTTTTGTTTTCCGAACAAACTCCGTATCAAAAAGTGGAAGTGTTTGAGACGGATACGTGGGGCAATCTAATGACCATTGATGGAATGGTGATGCTTTCTGAAAAGGACGAATTTGTATATCACGAGATGTTGGCTCATGTGGGAATGTTTGCTCATCCTAATCCTGAAAAAGTATTGATCATTGGTGGAGGAGACGGAGGAACAGCAAGAGAAGTACTGCGACACCCATCCGTGAAAAAAGTTGATATGGTGGAAATTGATGAAGCGGTAGTTCGGGCTTCCAAAGAGTTTTTGCCGGAAGTAGGAGATTGGGAAGATTCCCGACTGAATGTGTTATTTGAAGACGGTATTGCCTTCGTTAAAAATGCAAAAGCTGAATACGATGCGGTTATCATCGACGGATCTGATCCTGTTGGGCCGGCAGAAGGATTGTTTGAAAAAGAGTTTTTTGAATTCTGCCATTCTGCTTTAAAGGAAGATGGAATATTAACAGGGCAAACCGAATCGCCTTGGGTAGCCGAATATCATTCCAGTATAAAACAAGTGTTTGATGCTTTAGGCGAAGTATTTGATCATTCTGCTATGTATCTGGGCTTCATACCATTATATCCTGCGGGAATGTGGAGTTTTGCTTACGCTTCGAAAGGGATAAAGCCAAATGATTCTGCCGTTCTTACCAGAATAGAAAAGGGTGTGACAGAATTTAAAAGCGACCTGAAATATTATAACAAAGACGTACATCAAGCTTCATTTGCTTTACCAAATTTTGTAGCCGAAATTATTAGCTAGACTATTCGTTTGGCCAATATGATCAAATACACCTTCTTACTAATTTTACTTTGCCTTTCTGTAGATGTATTTGCACAAGTTGATACTGTATTCGTTACAAAAAATGCTACCGATTATTCGAGTCTGATAATAAAAGTTAAAGAAGGCGAGACTAAGTTAGAAGCCCTGCAAAAAGATTATATACGTAAAGGTTATTTAGATATTCAAGTTCAGGAAGTCAGTGCAGACTCCTTCATCATATCAAACGACAGAATTTACCGGATTGATGATTTCATTCTAAAAATAGAAGGAGACAGTACCGTCTATAATTTAGAAATTGCAGAAACAGCTTTCTATAATGAGGAAAATATTGATCGAGCTTTAGCACAAGAGTATTACGAATATGTAGATGAAGGCTATTTAAACACTGAAATCGAGATTGCAAAGTTTGAAGTCGATTCTTTGGATCAATCGATTGATATCTTGGCGAATATAAGAAGAGGAGAGTTAGTTAAGGTTTCTTCGATTGTTTTTTCAGGAAACAGGATTAATTCTCAAGACTATCTCACAAAAGTTTCGGGAATGAGAGATTCGCTAATTGCCAGCAAGCAAAATATTAATCGAATAAAACAGAATTTAATCGGAAGTGAGTTATTTGATGAAGTTTCTGATCCCAAAGTATTTCAACAAGATGGAGAGCCTATTTTATTTGTGGCAGTTCAGGAAAGGACGCTCAATCAGCTGGACGGTTTGATTGGTTATGTTCCAGACGCTACCGGAAAGGGACAAATTGTTGGGGATTTGGATGTCTCACTATGGAATGTGCTTAATGATGGAAATGCATTTGAACTCATGTATCAAAGGCTTCGTCCTGAGACCAGCAGGATTCAATTATCAGTGTCACAAGATTGGATCGCAAACATACCGTTAAAAATCGGACTTGATTTCAGTTTATATCAGAATGATTCTACTTATCAAACTCGAAATATTGGCTTATACAGCAGTTATTTAGTTGCTTCAAATTTCAAATTAAATGGGAGAATTTATTCAACAACATCAAATTCCAGCCGGGAAACCGGAGTTCAGCAAGAACCTGACGGAAGTAAACAAGGATCTGATCTTGGTTTCACCTATTCCAGTTTAGACAGGGTAGAAGTTCCTCAGAAAGGAATAAGAATAGATCTTATTTATGGAATAGCGAGTAAAGATATTGATAATGATTCAAGCGTAGCTTTTCGTCAACAGAGGCTTGAAACTAGAATAAATACCTATGTACCCGTATTTAAAAACTCGGTAATAGCTACCAGCATCAATGGTTTTTACGTAATTGGTGATGAATTTACCGAAAGCGATTTAGTTAGATTTGGTGGAGCAAACTCCTTCAGAGGATATGCGGAAGAACAGTTTACAGCTTCAGAGTTGCTTTGGGGAGATGTAGAATATCGATTTTTAACCGATCAAAACTCTTACTTGTTCTTGTTTACAGCTGTAGGGGTCTATAATCGTTCACAGCTGTATTCTGAACCAAATAATAGCTTCACTCAAAATGATTTTCTGTATTCAGGAGGATTCGGGCTCAGCTACAAAACAGCCATCGGCAGATTGAAATTCTCTTATGCACTTTCATCCACAGAAACTTTAGGTAACGGAAAAGTGCATTTTGGGATACGGACGAGTTTGTAGTTATTAAAGCCGCTCATCCCAGAAGTATGGCTCGTTACGAATTAATTGAACCGAGGTAGAAAATTCAGGATGCTCTGTATTAATTGCATAATTATACTCAAATGGTATTACTGTAGAGGGTACTTTTAAAACCAAAGATTGTTTTTGCTGATACCATTCTGAGCCGATTTGTTGCAGTACCGGATATGCGGAACGTTGTCTCCAATTTTTTGGAAGATCACTTTTCTTGATGTGAGTGTATAAATCTTCATTATCTGAGATCGAAATAGTCATTATTGTATATTCCACCAAGTTGAAGTGAGCAGAAGATCGGTTTACCAACAACTCCAGCGATGATAGAGCCCGACTGCTCCCAGCGTAAATAACGTATTCTCCTCTTTTATTACATCTGTTTTCTGCTCCGGATGCTTGTAAGGAGCTTGCATATTTTGAAATGCTAATTCGATATACTTCCATACTTAAACGTTATCGCCAAACTCCATGGCTGTTAAGCGATCGTCAACAAAACGGATACCTGATATTTTATTTAGGTAGGAAAGTGGTGTGGATTTGTCAAAGAAAAAATTTGGTGTGCCAAGCCATTCTTCAAACTGTTTTTGATCTCCAAAAACCTGTACCCCATGGTTAAAAAGCGAGATTAGATGTATTAAGTGCTCCTTTAGGTTTTCCTTAAACTCGGTTTTTTTCGTTTTGTAGTTCTGAAGTGTTCGCGGACTTACATTCAACCAATAAGAAATTTCCTGATCCCCAAAGCTCGTTGATTCCTTCATTAAACGCAGATAATCGTAGTTGATATCCTGAGTTTCCAGAATATAAAGTACATCGGCTTCAGATACTTTAGAAGGGATCTTCCCTTCATTTGATTTGTAGATGGGTTTAGTCTTCATAATAATAGTTTGTTTAATCTCTTACATTAAATCTATGCAATTTTACATAAAGTAAAAAGTATTTTTGCTACAATTTAGCATTCGTGTTTTTCAAAGACTTATAAACGGTAGCATAAATTGTAAATAGTTGAGAGCGAGAAGAAGACATCCTTTGCTCTATCCTCGATTTATCATATATTCAATTCACATTTTAATGCTTATTAAGAAAGACTGAGGGAATGGGCCCGTTGAAGTCTTGGCAACCATCTAACCATAGAAAGGTGCCAAATCCCACTTCGATTTATTTCGAAGAAAAATAAGAGCTTTTTTCTTTCACTCTTTCTCAACAGCTAATCATTTATAGAGTGAATATTCAACAACAATTAGAAGAACGAATTCTGATCCTTGACGGCGCCATGGGAACTATGATCCAGCGGTTCAATTTGGACGAAAAGGACTTTAGAGGTAATTTATTTAAAGATTCTCAGATTGATCTAAAGGGAAATAATGACCTGCTTTCGCTAACCAGGCCAGATGTAATACAGGATATACACGAACAGTATTTACAAGCCGGAGCAGATATAATTGAGACAAATTCATTCAGTGGTACGTCTATCGCACAAGCTGATTATGAACTCCAGCATATTGCGTATGATCTCAATAAAGCATCTGCAGAAGTTGCAAAAAGAGCAACCGATACATTCACTAAGAAAAATCCTGAAAAACCCAGATTTGTTGCCGGTGCAATGGGGCCAACCAATAAAACAGCATCTCTTTCGCCGGATGTTTCAAGCCCGGGTTATCGAGCGATCACTTTTGACCAGCTCGCTGAGGCATACAAAGAGCAAGCGCGAGGTCTTATTGATGGCGGAGTAGATGTTCTGCTCATAGAAACGATTTTTGATACGCTTAATGCTAAAGCAGCTTTGTATGCTATTCAGGAATTGTACGAAGAAATAGGAAAGCAGCTTCCAATTATGATTTCGGGTACGATCACGGATGCAAGTGGAAGAACGCTTTCAGGCCAAACAGTAGAAGCATTTTTGATTTCATTATCTCATGTTCCTTTACTAAGTATAGGATTGAATTGTGCTCTGGGAGCAAAGCAATTACGACCATACATTCGGTCTTTATCCGAGAATTCTAGCACTTTTGTAAGTGCGTATCCGAATGCAGGTTTGCCCAATGAATTTGGAGAATATGACCAAGGTCCCGAAGAAATGGCTAACGAAGTTCGCTCTTATGTTGAAGATGGATTAGTAAATATTTTAGGTGGCTGTTGTGGCACTACACCTGATCATATTAAAGCAATGGTTGATGCTGCAAGCGGAATAAAACCACGTTCCATTCATAAGGTGGAGACGGTTTAATGAAATCACTTCCTTTAAGGCTTAGCGGACTTGAGCCACTTGTTATCACCGAAGATTCTAATTTCGTAAATGTAGGAGAGCGAACAAATGTGACCGGCTCTCGTCGGTTTCTGAATCTTATTAAAGAGAAAGATTATGAAACTGCGTTAAGCGTTGCGTTAGATCAAGTTCAGGGTGGAGCTCAGATCCTGGATGTGAATATGGATGAGGGCATGCTGGAAAGTGCGGAAGAAATGACAAACTTTCTGAATCTCATTGCCTCAGAGCCGGATATTGCCCGTATTCCAATTATGGTGGATTCTTCAAAGTGGTCCGTTATTTTGGCCGGATTGAAAACACTTCAAGGTAAAGGAGTTGTAAACTCGATCAGCCTGAAGGATGGAGAAGAGCAGTTCATCAAAAGAGCAAAAACGGTACGTAGATTTGGTGCAGCTGTTATTTCAATGGCTTTTGATGAAGACGGACAAGCAGATTCCTTTGAACGTAGAATCGTAATTTGTAAACGTTCTTATGATTTATTGGTGCATGAAGTTGGTTTTGATCCTTCCGATGTAATTCTGGATCCAAACATTTTTCCCGTTGCAACCGGAATGGAGGAACACCGAAGAAATGCGTTGGATTATTTTGAAGCCGCGAAATGGATTCGTGAAAATCTGCCCGGAGCACATATTATTGGCGGTGTCAGCAACGTCTCATTTTCTTTTAGAGGAAATAATAAAGTTAGGGAAGCCATGCACAGTGCTTTTTTATATCACGCCATTCAGCATGGAATGGATATGGGAATCGTAAACCCAACGCAGCTGGAAGTGTATTCCGGTATTCCGGAAGATTTGTTGATTGCGGTAGAGGATGTATTGCTGGATAGAAGGGATGATGCCACCGAACGATTGCTGGAAATTGCTGAAAAATATAAAGACTCTGACACTTCAAAAGAAAAAGAAGTGCAGGAATGGCGTTCTGGATCTGTGGAAGAACGTTTGTCGCATTCTTTGATAAAAGGAATTACCGAGTTTATCATAGACGATACGGAAGAAGCTCGGCAGAAATATCAAAGTCCGCTTACAGTAATTGAAGGTCCGTTGATGGATGGCATGAATGTAGTTGGCGATCTCTTTGGCTCGGGTAAAATGTTCTTGCCTCAAGTAGTTAAAAGTGCTCGCGTAATGAAACAAGCTGTGGGCTATTTAACTCCTTATTTAGAAGAAGAAAAGAAGAAAAATAAAGACATTTCAGAGCGACCTAAAGTATTGCTGGCCACAGTAAAAGGAGATGTACATGATATTGGAAAGAATATTGTTGGAGTAGTATTGGCATGCAATAATTTCGATGTAATCGATCTCGGTGTAATGGTTCCAACGGAGAAGATTTTGGATGAAGCTGAAAAGCATAAGGTAGATGTTATTGGGTTAAGTGGATTGATCACACCTTCGCTGGATGAAATGGTTGGAGTTGCCAAAGCCATGAAAAAAAGAGGCATGGATCTTCCTTTAATTATTGGTGGTGCAACTACTTCAAAAATACATACTGCGGTAAAAATTGATCCAAATTATGAGTCGCCGGTAGTTCATATTCTGGATGCATCCAGAGCTGTTACGGTGTGTACTGCTTTGTTGAAAGACACAAAAGCTACGTTTGCATCCGCTGTAAAGACGGAATACTCCAAAATGAGAGACGAACATGCCTCCCGTCATCAAAAGAAGAAATACCTGAGTTTTGAAGACGCTAAGAAGAATGCAACTTCAATCGATTGGTCAACTACCACTATTACGAAGCCTGAGAAAATCGGAGTACAAGTTTTTGATGAAGTGAGTTTAGCGACATTGCGAGAGTTCATTGATTGGTCTCCGTTTTTTAGAACCTGGATGCTAACAGGCAAATATCCGGCTATACTTGAGGACAAAGTTGTAGGAGAACAAGCCAAAGAATTGTTCAAAGATGCCAAAGAATTATTAGGCGAAATTATTTCTAACAATGATATAAAAGCCAAAGGAGTGATTGGATTATTTCCGGCTGTCCGTGATGGGGAAGAGGTGATCGTTTTTGAAGACGAAAAAAGAACGGTTGAAAAGACCCGATTTCATTTTATCCGTCAACAAGCAGAAAAGAGAGCAAATCAGCCAAATTCCAGTTTAGTAGATTACATCGCCCCGAAAGAGACTGAAAAGGACGATTACATTGGTTTTTTTGCTGTTACAACTGGTTTAGGAATTGAAGAACTTCTTAACAAGCATAAAGAGGATGATTATAAAATGATCATGATCAAAGCATTGGCTGATCGTCTTGCCGAAGCTTTTGCCGAATATATGCATTATAAAGTGCGGACGGATTATTGGGGATATTCTAAAGAAGAAAACTTGGATAATGAATCCTTGATTGCGGAAGAATATGTAGGGATAAGACCGGCTCCGGGATATCCCGCTTGTCCCGATCATACGGAAAAAAGAACATTGTTTAGTTTATTGGAAGTAGAAAAGAATGTGGGAATATCGCTTACAGAATCTTGTGCGATGTATCCGGCTTCCTCGGTAAGTGGATTCTATTTCTCTCATCCACAATCACGCTATTTCGGAGTCGGTAAAATTCAAAAAGATCAGATCATTGAGTATGCAGAACGAAAAAATCAAAGTATTGAAGAAACAGAAAAATGGCTATCACCAAACTTGGCTTATGAATGAATGGGGAATTAGGAATAGGTGAATTAGAAATAATGAATATCCAATATCGAATAATTAAGTTTTATAGGGGAATTAGGAATAAAGAATATGAGAATTATGAATAGGCAAATATGTGATCTGATGAAAAATCAGAGAAAATCAGTAGATCAAAAAATCAGCGATCAAATAATCAAATCAGCGATCAAATAATCAAATCAGCGATCAAATAATCAAATCAGCGATCAAATCATAAAATCAGCGATCAAATCATAAAATCAGCGATCACAGAATGAAAGTAACGGAATACATTAAGCAGGCAGAAGGGAACACATTATTTAGTTTTGAGGTATTGCCTCCATTAAAAGGGCAGAATATCCAAACGTTATTTGATCATATTGATCCGCTGATGGAATTCAAACCTCCATTTATAGACGTTACGTACCATCGGGAGGAGTACATATACAAAAAGCGAGAGAACGGGCTTTTGGAGCGAAAAACAGTGCGTAAACGTCCCGGCACCGTGGGTATGTGTGCTGCCATTCAAAATCATTATCAAGTGGATGCTGTTCCGCATATTATTTGTGGAGGATTCAGCAAAGAAGAAACCGAAAATGCACTGATTGATCTTAACTTTTTAGGAGTAGATAATGTGTTGGTGTTGCAAGGCGATGTTCGAAAACCAGACCGCCAATTTGAGCCAGAACCCGATGGGCATCATTATGCTTCGGAATTGCTAGGTCAGGTTAAAGACTTAAATCGAGGCATTTATTTGGATGATGATATTGAGAACGCAATGCCTTCAGATTTTTGTATTGGTGTTGCCGGTTATCCGGAGAAACATGAGACGGCTCCAAATATGGAAAGTGATCTGCGTTATTTAAAGAAGAAAGTGGAGGGAGGAGCAGATTATATTGTCACCCAAATGTTCTTTGACAATCAAAAGTATTTCGATTTTGTGAAAGCGTGCAGAAACTTGGAAATAGATATTCCGATCATTCCGGGAATAAAACCGGTTACTACCTTACGACAAATAACCTTGCTGCCTCAGATGTTTAATATTGATTTACCCGAAGCGTTGACCAAAGAGCTAGAGAAATGTACAGACAACGATGCTGCACGACAAGTAGGTACGGAATGGGCTATTTCACAGTCCAAAGAATTGATTGAATTTGGTGTTCCAAGTGTACATTACTATTCAATGGGGAAATCAACTTCCGTGTATGATGTAGCTAAAGAGGTTTTTTAGATAGGGGGAGAGAATAAGCAATTACAAGCTGAGTTTGTTGATGATGAAAC
>TARA_R110002126_G_C10490621_1_pt1 | contig 42709 bp, 41 predicted proteins | sample TARA_R110002126 | Tara Oceans TARA_R110002126 (sample SAMEA4397536) | marine metagenome | biome: Polar Biome; feature: [DCM] deep chlorophyll maximum layer (ENVO:01000326); material: water (ENVO:00002006), including particulate matter (ENVO:01000060) such as... | depth 30 m | reverse complement strand
TAACCGGGCTGTCAGGCTGTCCGGAAAACCGGGACCACCTCACCAGGTCGACGTCTGAAAACCGTATCCTGCCTTGCCCGACCCGGCCCAATCCCAGCCGGTGAATATCTCGGCTGCCTGAAGGAACTCTTCCCAGGTGCGCGGAACCGTCAGTTCCTTGCCGAATTTCTCGCGATACCGCGTCTTGGCTTCTTCGTTCTCGAAGGCATCCTTGCGAAAATACATCATCGCAACATCGCCATCGACCGGCACTGCAATTGTCTTGCCGCCCCATTCGCAATAGAGCGACCGATAGGCATCAGATATGTTGTCAAAAAGAGCGGCGGCGTCATGTTTTTCAATGAGGTCATCAAGCGGGCGCAGGTAGCCCGAAGATGTCAGGTCGCCGTTGAAGCGCGGAAAATGCATCACAAGATCGTATTTGCCGCCTCCGGAGCGAAGATCCTTGAGTGCATCCTGATAGGATGTTGGATCAGGGCTCTCCAGCAGCTTCATGGAAATGCCGTAGGTATCTTTCAGGTAGTCTGTATGGTGCGTGTAGATCGGCAGGATCTGACCTGGATGTGACATGATATTGAGTGTCGTGTCATAGGTCTCTGCTGATGCCACATTGGGCATTGCACCCAATACGGCCATGGAGCCAAACGCAGCACTTCCTTGTAAAAAGGTTCTGCGTTTCAGTTGTGTCGTCGTGATCATGCGTACCTCCCTGGATAGTTGATGGGCATCACGCCCTGGTTGCCGGATCTTCCGGCGCAGTTTCAGACCGGCTGGTCTGGATTGCAGATTTCCTTGACCGACTTCTCGACCGCATCGAGATTGAAAATATTGTCGAGCCAATTTTCCTTGAAAATCATAGGCTTGGCTTTTTCAATTGCATGTATCGCACCATCGGAGAACTTACCGCCGGGGAACATCTCGAAGGCAATTCCAAGTTCGATCTTGAGATGCCCGAGCATGAAATCCATCGCCGCATCGCGCGGCACGCCCATGGCAATCGCGCGTTCTGTTGCTTCACGCAGTGCAAGAGACAGCGTCGCGCCGACGGTTTCGGACAGGGCCGGCTCCAAAATGGCAACACTTTGCAAAGAGCAGCGATGCGCGCGTGCAACCGGGCTGTAAATGATCTTCGCGACTTCCTCACAGAGCGCATAATGCTCTTCAGGCCCCTGGATCAACGCACATACAATGGCCTGGGGTGCATCAACGCCGCCGAAAAAATCCATTTGCGCAGCCACGTCTGGCGTAAAATCGAATAGCGCCGGGTGGCAGGGATGGGTGCAAAAATATGTGACATCTGCACGTTCCGGCATCTCGCCCGCATAGGGTGCGGCGGCATCCAGAACAATCAGTGCGGATCCGGGTTTCACCTGATCGATTATGGTCTTGGCGATCTTGCCAATATGCCGATCGGGAACAGCCAGAATAATGATATCGGCATCGGTCAGGGCAACATCCAGCTGTGTTGCATCAACCCCGACTTCATTCTTCAATCGCGCGCGACCAGCCTCGGAAATCTCGACATGATCAACATCGAAACGCGATCCTGCGAGGTTTTTTGCCAGTCGAACGCCCATCTTTCCGCCGGCGCCCAGCAAAACAATCTTGGTCATGTCTTTCTCCTGTCTTTCATGCGGGCAGCAGGCCCGATCACATTTTCACGATCCGGGCAGACGCGCCTAGCGTCGGGTAATCTGTCATTCAAACCAGCGGTCATGAGCGGTAAGCCTCCAAGGCATGCGCCAGCGCTGGATGATTTTTTGCATGTTCATCGGCATCGATGCCGGCGATGGCGGCATCCCAAGCCTCACGCAGCCCCTGAACACCTGCTGCCGGGCCGTCAGGATGGGCCATAATGCCGCCACCTGCCGCATAAATCAGATCGGCTGAGCCAAGCTGGCGATAGGTCTCAGGAGGCTGTACGGCCGATTGCCCGGATGAAAAAACCGGCATGGAAATGCACGGCTTGTGCGCGAAGATCGGCGACAGGAGCGACCTTGCCGATTGCATGACGCTCTCGTCACTTTCACTGAACTTGTTGCTCAATCCGTTCACATGCATGTGGTCGGAGCCCGCCAATCTCCAGAATTTTGACCAGGCGACGTAGGACCAGCCAAGCATCGGGTGGCGGGAGAGATAGCCCCAGCCGTTGCGATGACCATGGATCGGCAGCTGGGTGTGCCTTCCCAAACCGATCATGGCGGAGAGCCCAACGGAATTGAGGCTTGCCATTACGCAGGTGCCGCCCCGCGCCAGAACGAGATCGTGGCGTCGACGCATGTCATCTGTTTCCCCGGTAATATTGAAGGCGAACATCACCTTCTTGCCGGTCTTGTCCGCATGATCGTTGATGACTCTCATCACCGCCTCGACCCGCTCATCGAAAGGACAATTGGGACCATTGGCCTGCAATTCGTCATCCTTGATGAAGTCTATTCCCCCCTCTGCCAACAGACCTACGAGCGCTGCTGTTTCCTGCGGTCCAAACCCGACACTGGGCTTGACGATGGTTCCGATCAGCGGACCGCGATTAACCCCGGTCAGCCGACGCGTGCCTTCTATGGCGAATTTCGGACCGGGATAGACCGCGGCAAAGGCATCCGGCAGCCGGATATCAAGGATACGGAGACCCGAGAATTCCCTGAGCTCAAAAAGGTTGCCCGAAACGGTTACCATCAGATTTATCAGGTCCGGCCCAATATTGGCGAGTGGCCATGACAGCGTGACCCTTGCGCGGGTGACCTGGCCGCCAGATATCTCGATTGCACCGGGGAGCGACGGCGCCGCCTCTTTTTCAATAATCTCCAGTCGCTCGATTCGCGCTGCCGAACGCTGTTTCAGCTCAGGTGTCTCTCCTGGAATTTTGACAAATGTCCCCGACGACTGTTCGCCGGCCATGACCTCGGCAGCCTTCTGTGGCGAAATGGGTGTTTCAATCAGATAGTCAGCTTCAAACCGCTCATTGCTCATGGCCGGTCCTCTCGCCAGGACCGCATGTCGATCGTTTCGCCACGCTCGGCCGATTGATAGGCTGCCAGCGCAAGTCTCAGTGTTTGAAGATTGTCCGCTCCCGATGGCTGCGGTTGGGCCTTGCCATGCATCACCGCGGCGGCATGCTGCTGAAAGGAGACCACGCTTTGCTGGGTGGTGTGCCAGGGTTTCTGGCCCCAGATCGGTACATCCGGTTCAGCATTCGAATGCTCCCTGACACCATCACGGTGCAGGGTGATGCCGAATTCACGGTCGAGTTCGAGCGTACCCTGATCGCCCTCAACAAGTGCAGCGGTGCGCGGGAAAGGTTCCGGCGCATAGTGGGAAGAAAATGAACAATCACAAATGCTTGTAACGCCACTGTCGTGCTGAAGCAGCGCTGTGAAGGAATCTTCACCGCGCACAGCGCAATTCAGCCTCTGCGTCGTGCAAGAGAGCAAAGCCACGTCGCCCATGAAATGCCGCGCCAGGTCAAACAGATGCAGACCCACATCCATGATTGCGAAACGCTCGATTTCGGCCAGATAGGGCTGATTGACGTAATTGTCATAGCCGTGCCGAAACGAAAACCGTGCAAAATGCGGTGTTCCGATCTTTCCGGCATCCACCATCTCTTTCATCTGTTGGAAAGCGCGCTGCCAGCGAAAATTTTCATGAATGATGAGGTTTGTCCCCAAGGCGAGACAGTGATCGACCATTGCTTGTGCATCAGCAATGGTCTCGGCAAACGGCTTTTGACAAATCACCGTTGCAACATGCGGCGCGCAGATTTCCACCAGAACACGATGCGATCCGACCGTTGTCGCGATATCGACAAAGTCCAGTGATTCATCGGCCATCATCTCTTGCGCACAGCGGTATCGCTTCTCAATACCAAAGCGGATTGCCGTGGCTTCCAGACGCGTCTCATCGATATCACAAAGAGCAATAATTTCGGCGTCTTGCATCCCTGACCAGGCATGCAGATGATTTTCTGCAAAAAAACCACAGCCGATCAGCGCACCACGTTTCATCGGTGTGTTCATGCGTGCGCCCCCAACGTTACACGCGAGCCGGCACCCGGTTGCAATCGGGCTCCAGGCGAACGTGATGACGCTGTTTCACAAGAACCGGTGGCGCCAAGGGACCATGCCGCGTCTGAGACTGCATTTGTGCTTTTTGGCCCTTCTCGCGAAAGAGTGTGGACACAACCTGCGTCAGTCGCCGCGCTACAGGTTCTTGCTCGCAATATTCGCAAAAACCCAACGCTCGCGGGCGCAAATTCCGTGACGTAATCAGCCAATCGGACCTCCCAAAACCTACATATTATGTTATACTCATTATACCAGTTTAAAAGTCAATAGCCTGCTGCTGCAAATTTCTTCGCGCGGCGTTTTTGGAGAAGTTTGTCCTTGATGTGAGGGATTTGATGGCTGTCCCCAATCGGCCCTCGTCTGCTCTATCGGACGCGTCGCGCAGGCTTGGTGGCTCATCAGACAAGCAGCGCCACGACGTCCTGCCAGTGGCAACAAGAGACCAGACAGCCGCCCATCGCAAGACGAGGAAAGGCATTGAATTCAAAGGAAAATGGCCGGATGATTTCACCCCGGCGTTGCCTTGCGGTGCCCGGGGTGGAATGCGTTTTTGAAGGGTGCCAGCCTCGCCTGGCCAGCGACCTAGATCACCTCGACACGGTGGCTCGAATCAAAGGCGAACGACCCTATGCATCGCCGTCTGAAAATTCTGGGGATACGGCGGGCAGATTTGATTGATGATAAAGCTCATTGGCGCGAATCAAATGTTCTTTCATTGCCGTCACCGCAGCGTCGCCATCACCTTTGTCGATCGCATCGACAATGTCGCCGTGCTCTTGAAGAGTCAGCGCTTCGAGACCGGGAGAACGCACCAAATCAAGATGAAATGCACGCAGCCAGTTGAACATTGCATGCGACATGGCTTCGAAAATGGGATTTCCGGAGATTTTCGCAATGCTCTGGTGCAGGGTGCCATCAAGTTCCAGGAACATGGCTGGATTGGTCCGCGCCGCCTTTTGCAGCTTCAGAATGCGCCGCAACTCGGCCACGTCACTCTTGGTGCGCCGCATGGCTGCGATGCGCGTGATCTCCGCCTCCAATGTCGCGCGCGCCTCCTTGAGATACCCCATGGAAGACGCAGAATGCGTCAGCAGATGTTGCATGGATATGCTCATCTGATCGGCAAGTGATTGAATGGTCGGCGCCGCAATCCTTGGCCGTTCTCCATGGCGGATTTTTACAAGGCCCATGCGCTGCAGGTTTTGCATGGCTTCACGAATTGCCGGACGGCCAACCTGATACATGCTCATGAGTTCGCGCTCTGATGGCATTGCGTCCCCAGGCACCCGTCCTTCTGATCTGATCAGAAAGAGAAGACGCTCTTCGACTTCCTGTGATAATTTGCGGGGACGTATGGCATTTGGTTTGCGCGTCATAGCACCCAATTACCAACTTTTCCGGGATTTCGCCACAACATTGTGAACGCTCGCCCCATCCGGGCAGCTGTATTTTTCGCTTGCGCCATCATTCACTCCTATCAGGAAATTGCGGTTTCAAGACCCGGTACAGATAGGTCAATATGGCGCGTATTGAAGACCACCACGCCGAAACCGTTCATGCTGCCTCGCCCATCCGCAACAACCACTTGTCGGCACTCTGACGGCGCTCCATTGCTGCCTTGCGTACTCGGCAAAGTTCGTTGCATGGCTTGCAGGCTCCGCCGCCTTCCCATATTTGTTGCATGGTGTAGAAAATTTTTTCGACCGGTTGCATTGGATCAGACATGTTGAACACATTCGGTCAGGATATCTGGACGGCGGATGGTTCCGACGTCGCAGTGATCGGATTTCATTATCCCACCCGTATGGCCATCATCCGGCTGGCTGACGGAGGCCTTTTCATCTGGTCCCCGATCGCCCTGTCAGAAAAGCTTCGCATGCAGGTCGATGCCCTGGGGCCGGTGCGTCACATCATAGCGCCAAATTCACTGCATCACCTGTCAATTGCTGACTGGAAGCGCGCCTATCCGGATGCCCGCGTCTATGCACCGCCTGGATTGCGCAAAAAGCGCCGGGATATTGCCTTTGACGGTGACCTGGAAAATGCGCCCGATCCGTATTGGGCTGGCGATATCGATCAGGTGATTGTGCCGGGAAACCTCATCACGACCGAGGTGGTGTTTTTTCACATCAAAAGCGGCACGGTGCTTTTTACCGATCTGCTCCAGCAATTCCCCCCTGATGCGCATTCGGGCTGGCGCGGCATCGTGGCAAAGCTGGACCTGATGGTCGCGCCCGAACCGTCTGTGCCGCGAAAATTCCGTGTCGCCTTTGTCAACCGCCGCGCCGCCCGTGCTGCGATCCAGCACATTCTGGCATGGCCAGCCAAGTCGGTGGTCATGGCCCATGGAACTCCGGTCAAAGAGGGCGCCAAAGCCTTTCTGGCTCGGGCCTTTGTCTGGCTGACCGGGTGATGCGGGCCCATTGGCAATTTTGAACAGCAGCAGACTTCATATCGGGCGGTTCAAGGCGGATTGTCTCAACGGCGGTGCCGCGCCGCAGCAAGATGGCAGAATCAATCAACCCGCACATCCGTGTTCACCTGAAACCGGGCCGGGTCAAAAATTGCGGATGACACTTCGATCAAGCGGTCATCGGCGTCATGGAGTCTGGCCAGAATCTGCAAAACCGGATCACCTTGCCGCAGACCCATGGCAGCGGCGGCCTCTTTCGGGCAGGCAATGGCCAGCACGCTCTGGTTGACCCGGGCCACAGAGGTGCCAAAGGCTTTTTCAATCACCTGAAAGACGGAACTGAACGCATCTCCCAGTGCCGGTTCAATGCCGGCATAGCGACCGGTGACATAGATCTGCGACCAGTTGAATGCCGTCTCCTTGCCATCAATCTTACGGGTACCGGTTATCTCCAGCCAATGGCCGGTTTCACTCTTGAGACCCTCAAGCAGATCGATCTCTCCGTCGGCAACGACCCGCGTCTGGCTGACATCCAGAAACGTATCACGGCCCAGACTCAGGACTTCGCGCAGACCACTTGTCACCATCTGGAAACGCGATTGCGGGCTGTTTGAAATAATATGCGTGCCGGCGCGCTTTTTACGCTGCAGCACACCCTTTCGTTCCAGCCCGTCGAAGGCAAGACGCAGGGTTGAACGACTGATGCCCAATTGCGCGGCAAGGTCCTTTTCCGGCGGCAACCGGTCTCCAACCTGCCAATCCCCCGTTTGAATGCGATCGAGGATATCGTCTTCGACACGTTCATGAAGGGTGAGCGTCATTGCAGGGTTCCTGGCAGCCAAAGCACGATTTCGGGTACGAGGGTTATCAATAGGGCAAAACCCAGAAGCACAAGGAAAAAAGGCAGAGCCGCGCGCGCAATGGCGCCGATGGTTTCCCCGGTCTGGGATTGAATGACGAAGAGATTGAAGCCGATGGGCGGGGTGATCTGCGATATCTCGACGGTCACCACCACAAAGACGCCGAACCAGATCGGGTCAAAACCGGCCGCCGTAATGAGCGGCAGCGTGACGGGAAGCGTCATCACGATGATCGACGTGCCATCAAGAAACATTCCGATGATCACATAGAACACCAGAAGCACACAGATCAGCGCAAAGGGCGAAAGGCCAAGAGCTGCGATCTCGGTGGCAATCGCCTTGGGAATACCCAAAAAGCCGAAGGCCGCGTTCAACAGTGCTGCGCCAATGATGATCAGCCCGATCATCGAGGTTGTGCGCACGGCGCGGCGTCCCGCATCCACCATGCCCCGGACAGTAAACTCACCGGTGAAAACGGCAATCAACAGGGCCCCCAGAACACCAACAGCCGCCAGTTCCGTGGGGCTGGCAAGTCCGAGATAGAGCGAGGCCATGATGCCGATAATCAAGATTGCAATCGGCCCGATCTGACGAAGCCCCTGGAGCTTCTCGGCAAAGGTTGAAACATCCTGTTTGGGCTGTGATCGGGTGACGATCTGGTGGATGGCAATGTAACCGGAATAGCAAAGCGCCAGAAGAACGCCGGGAACAACCCCCGCGACAAACAGCTCAAGAATCGATTGGCCTGCCACAACACCATAGATGATCATGATGATCGAGGGCGGTATCAGGAAACCCAGCGTGCCTGCACCGGCCAAAGACCCCATAGCCAGACTGCGGTTGTAACCGCGTGCTGCAAGCTCCGGCAATGTCACCTTGCCGACGATGGCTGTCGTCGCCGCCGATGAACCCGAGACGGCTGCAAAGAGCGTTGATCCGGCCACATTCACATGGAGAAGACCGCCGGGGAGCCGCCCGACCCAGGGCGCAAGACCGGAAAACAGAGAACGTCCCAGACGGGCCGACACCAGTATTTCACTCATCAGGATGAACAACGGCAGAGACAGAAGTTCCAAAGAGGTCGTCGATCCCCAGATCACCTTGCCGGCATAGATCTCCATGGGAATATTGGGTTTGAAAACAGACAGGAGGATATAGCCGGTGGCAAAGAGCGACAGGCCGATCCACACCGAGGATCCCAGCAGCACGACAAAGAGCAAAACGGCAACAAGGGCAATATCAAACATCAGCGACCTCCTCCGGTGCGGCATCGGCACCTGAAAGTGTCGGTTCGCGTCCCGTCAGCAATCGGATCAGGCGCGCAAGAAAATCAAACCACAATTGCAGGGCGCCAAGCACCAGCACGGCCTGCGGAATATACAACGGCGTACTGACAATGGTGGGCGAGACCAACCCGCGATCAAAGGACGTCGAGAGCGCATTGAACAATGCAAAACCGATAAGGGCGACGATGATCAATGCGATCCCATTGGCAATGATATCCAGAGCCAGTCTCAAGCGAAGCGGCACGGCTTCCAGAATCAACGACACCCGCACATGGGTTGCGGTGCGAATCGCCCGCCCCGATGCCAGCAGAAAAACCGAGGCCATGGCAAAGGCGCTGAACTCCCAGGAGTAGGCAAGGCTCTGACCAAAGAAGCCACGCGCCACAACTTCGGCAAGCATCAGACCACAGAAGCCGAAAAGCAAAAGGACCGCAAAGCCTTCCAGCAAACGGGACGAACGATCAACCGTGTTGAGAAACCTGTCCATGCTTTGATGGTGGCCGGATCGCGTCAACACGATCCAGCCACGCTTTCCTATTTGCCGAGCTTGGCCGCGTAGGCATCAATGAGCGGCTTGGCATCGGGGTTTTTCTCGATGTAGGCGGCCCACATGGCCTTGCCTGCCTCAGCCGATTTGGCCTTCAGAGAATCATCTGCACTCGTGACGATCATCCCGTTTTCTTTCAGAATGTCGACCTTGCCACTGTCTTCAGCCGCAGACACCGCCCAGAATTCAGGCTGCATTTTGGCAGCCAGTCCTTCGATCGTTGCGCGCTCGTCGTCTGTCAGCGCGTTCCATGCATCCAGATTGACCGTGACGGCATCCGTCGATGTCGACCAGTTGAGAGGATTGAAGTGACTTGTGAACTGCCACAATTTGCCGTCAACACCCGATGAAGAGGATGTTGCTGCACCGTCGATGGTGCCTGCAGCTGCAGCTGCGGCGACATCACCCCATGGCATTTCCAATGGTGCTGCGCCGAGGTTTTTCAAAAACTCGAAACTGGCGGCATTGAAGGCACGAATGCGCTTGCCGGACATATCGTCGGCGCTGACAATCGCCGACTTGGTGTAAACACCCGGGCTCGGCCAAGGCACATAATAGAGGATTTTCTGATTGTGCCTGGCTGCGATCTCGTCAAAGGTCGGACCGGCAACGTCAAGAAACGCCTTCATTTCGTCCTGACCCTGAATGAGATAAGGCAGAGTATCGATTGAAAGCAGCGGCTCTTCACCGGCCTGCAGGAACAACAGCATGTCTGCCATCTGCACAATGCCATTTTCAACGGCAGAGAGTTTTTCAGAAATCTTGACGCCGATCTCACCACTCAGGTGAACCGTGATATCGACCGAACCATTGGTTTCCTCACGCACGGCATCAGCAAATGCGATGGCGGTCTTGGCCTGGAAATTGGTTGCGGGCCAGGCTGTTGACAGGTCCCATTTGGTTTCGGCCTGTGCAGCCGCGCCGCTCATGGCAAGGGCTATGCCTGCCACTGCGATTTTGCTCATATAGTTCATCTTACTGTTCCTTCCTGTTTTGACTGTTATATTTATAGAGTTTGCTGCCTTGATCCTCACTGACCAGCGCCTCGGCAATATCGCGTTTGATCAGGTCTGCCGCCCTGAGTCCGGGGTCTCCAAACCCACCACCACCCGGCGTTCTGAGGATCAGTCTTTCTCCCGGTGGAATTTCATAATTACCCTTGTCGTCTATCACCGTCCCATCCGTGATCTCGACGCGACCGGGCGCACCCGGCAACCCGCCATCACGCCCGGCCGGGCCGATTTTCAGCCGCTCGAATGCCGCTGCCGACAGTTTGAGGGTTTCCCGGTTGCGGGCGCCGATCTCCACACGCTGGCCCAATCCACCGCGATAGCGACCAGCACCGCCCGTATCCGTGGCAAATTCCTTGCTGTGGTAAATCACCGGTGCGGCGCTCTCGGCGATTTCGATGGGAACCGATCCAACGCCTGAAGGGAAAGCCGTCGTCGACAGGCCGTCGGCACCGGGCCGTGCGCCCATGCCACCAAGTGCAACATTGAGTGACGAAAAGGGCGTGTCTCCGTGTCCGGAAAGAGAGATGGTCCACAGTGCGCCGGAGCTTTCCGCCAGTACCTTGCCGGGAAGCGCCTGGGCCAGGCATCCCAGCATGAGATCGGGCAAAGCCTGGCCAATGACATGGCGTGCCGTCACCGGAGAAGGACGCTCGGCGCTGACAATCAAACCGGGCGGCGCCGTGATCTTGACGGCTTCCAGCGCAGCGGCATTGTTCGGCACATGGCCCGCCAGCAATGCCCGGATGCCAAAGGCCGCATAGGCAATGGAATAGTTGAGCGGACAATTGATGCCGCGGTCTATGGAAGGAGATGAACCGGCCAGATCCACATGAATTTGATGATCTGAAATCACCATATTGGCTTTCAGGACGATGGGGCTGTCATAGCCGTCCAGCTCCAGTTGATTGCTGAATGTGCCATTGGGCACCTCGACAAGGGCGGCAGCCATTCCGGCGCGTGATCGCTCGAATATGAAATCAGCGATATCCTCAAGAGAGGTATAATTGAATTCCTGCATCAGGGCGATCAGCCGTTCGGCGCCGGTGTCGTTGCAACTCAACAGCGAAAGAATGTCGCCGCGCGCCTCCTTGGGGATGCGCGAGTTGATGCCGATAATGCCAAGGATGTCCTCATTCAGAGCACCTTGCCTGCGCAATTTACTGACAGGAATGACCACACCTTCTTCAAAGACAGTGCGCCCTTCCGCAGACCAGCCAAGCCCTCCGACATCGACAACATGGCTGGTGGAGGCAAGGTAGCCGACGATCTTTCCATCGAGGAAGGCGGGCGTGACCACAACAAAATCGAACACATGCCCGGCGCCAAGCCAGGGATCATTGGTGACAAGCGCATCACCGGGCTGCAAGGTGTCGGCGGGAATGCGCGCCAGCATTGCCCGAACCGATTCAGCCATTGTGTTCACATGGCCGGGGGTGCCCGTCACGGCCTGCGCCAACATGGCCCCATGGGCGTCAAACACACCTGCCGAAAGATCACCTGCCTCGCGCACGATCGTTCCAAAGGCCACCCGCATCAGAACGTTGGCTTGCTCTTCGCACACTGAAATGAGCCTGTTCCATATGACATTCAGCGCAATGATCTGGCGATCCGTGACCGCATGTTTTTTTGTTGACTGGCTCATGCGGGATGCACTCTTTCCAGGATCAGGTGCCCACTGGCCAGCTTGTGGCAGGACCAGCCTTTGCGAATGAGCGTTGTCGTCTGGCTTTCCGTTATGATCGCTGGCCCCGGAACCGTTTCTCCGGGCATCCATTGATCGCGTGAGACTGTATGGAAAGGTATGAATGCCTCACCATCAAGGTCGTAAACCTGGCGATCAGGCGCCTGTGATCTGTCCGCAGTGTCCCCTTGCTCAATGCTCAAGGCAGAAGATTTCAAATGGGCGGTGGCTGTCACGCTGAAAGAGAAAAATTCAACATCGATTTCACGCATGGTAAATTTGTAGAGGCTCTTGTAGGCCGCATGAAATCGCTCCTCGAGATTTTCCAGTTGCGGCGCAAATGGAGCGTCGGCATCAAAATCCAGCCGCACTTCCTGCCCCTGCCCCGCATAGCGCAATTCGGCATGGGCGGTGATTTCGATGGCCTCGGGATCGGCGATGGCGGCAATCACCGACCGCGTTTCGTCTCTGGCCTTGACCACAGCGGCTTCAACCGCCTGTGCATCGAGTTTTGACACGGGCTGCATGACGGATCGCGCCAATTCGAAGGAAACCGGCGCATGCAGAAAACCGACAGCAGAACCAACACCGGCATTGTGCGGAACGATGATCCGGTCGATGGACAGTTTTTCCGCAATGCGTGCGGCATGCAATGCACCGCCGCCGCCGGAGACCAGCAGATCGAACCGGGAAATGTCCTTGCCAAGTTCGAGACCATGCACCCGGGCCGCATTGGCCATGATCTCATCGGCCATTTCAACAACACCTGACGCTGCGCTTTCAGCCGATTTCAAACCGAGCGGTGCTGCAAGCTGTTCCTCGATTGCTGCAACGGAGAGATTTGGGTCGAGCGTGATCGAACCGCCGGAAAACCCTTCGGGCGATACATTCCCCAAAACGATATGCGCATCGGTAAGAGTCGCGTCCGTGCCGCCCAATTGGTAAGCGCAGGGGCCGGGAGAAGCCCCTGCGCTCTTTGGCCCCACCGTCAGACGCGACAGGGCATCGACCTTGGCAATCGATCCGCCACCGGCGCCGATTTCGACAAGTTCAATCGTCGGAACGCGAACCGGCAGACCACTGCCCTTGATGTCGCGCCAGGCCCGCGCGACCTCGAATTTTCGGGTTGTCTGCGGTATGGCGTTTTCCAGAAAACAGATTTTTGCGGTGGTGCCGCCAATATCCAGTGCAAGGGTCTGGGCGGATCCAATTTCCCGGGCAACATGCGCGGCCAGAGCAACGCCGCCGGCCGGCCCAGATTCAACCAGCCTGATGGGGGTCTTCATCGCCTGGTCGAGGGTTGTCAAACCACCGCCTGACAGCATCATCAAAAAGGAGCCCGAAAAGCCCTGATCACTCAGCGCCTTGCTGAATCCCGCCAGATAACGTGACATCAGGGGCCGCACATAGGCGTTGGCGCAAACGGTCGAAAACCGATCATACTCACGTGCTTCCGATGACACCTGGGCGCTCAGGCAAATGGTGACATCATCACCGAGCTTTTGTGCAAGACGCTCTGCAACCAGCACCTCGTGGGCTGGATTCACATAGGCATGCAGGAAACCGATGGCCACAGCTTCGACATTCCGGGCGATCAGATCATCGGCAATGGCGTCGATCTGGTGCAATGAAGGCGCACGCAGGACGTCGCCGTTCGTCAAAATCCGTTCGTCCAGGGTCAAACGCATCTCGCGCGAAACGAGCGGTTGAGGCAATTCGATGTTGAGGTCATACTGGTCAAAGCGCTTCTCATTGCGCATTTCCAGAATATCCCTGAAGCCGGCTGTTGTCACAAAGCCAACGCGCGCACCCTTGCGCTCAATCAGCGCATTGGTTGCCAATGTTGTGCCGTGAATAATGGAATCCACATCGGCCAGAACGACATTTTCCCGCGCCAACAACTCTGTGATGCCCCCCATCGCACCGGCCTCAGGCCTGGCAGGCGTGGTGAGCACCTTGTGGGTGGCGTGACGTCCATTTGCCTCAAGAACAATGTCCGTGAATGTTCCGCCAATATCGATGGAAAGTCTGGTCATAAAAAATAAAGTACGGACTTAATTGGCAATGTCAATCCACTCCTTGCACCCCGCTACAGCGGGTCTGATGGCGATTGTGGAAAAGAAAACTGACGTCTTGGAAAAATTTGCGGGAAAATGACGGCGCAACCAGAAACAATTTGTAACGTTTTTACAGTGGGTTATTGGATATAGGCACTCTGGGCGGGCGTTTATGAGCTGCCTGCAGTTATCTTTGATCAGCAACCTGCAGCGCCTGTGCGCACCAGCATGGAGAGCGCAATGATCACCTCCTTGGATCTGCCCTTCTCAAAAGAAATCCGCGTCGGCATTCTGGCCTTGACGGCCGTGCTTGCAATCGCCCTCGTGGGCAGCAGCGCAATCGCCGATGACAGCGGCCTGCCCGATTCGGGTTTTGAAATCGTCGACGGGCGCACGACCATTCTGATCACTGATCCGCAAAATGATTTTCTGAGCCCAGATGGCGCGTCGCCTGGGGCGTTGCGGGCAAGAATGTCGATGCCAATGATACGGTCGCGCATATTGATCAATTGTTCGCCGCGGCAAAACGCACCGGCATGCCGGTGTTTGTTTCACCGCACTTCAAAGCCTCACCTCTGACCGCTTTGCCTGTAAAACACCAATATCGCGCCTGATGGAAACTGAGCTCAAAGCCTGCTTACCCGGCATCGCGGGCGCTTATGCACAAAGCCATGAAAAGCCCGCCAGCCGCCATCAGTGTCCCCATCAATCCCCCATTAGTCCCGGGGCCAGTCTGGCATCCTTCCAGGTACGATGCGTTCTGCGTTCACCTGCACCCATCGATTGTCGACGTATCTAGCTACCATATTAGAATATCAGCAACACATTATATCAGTTGACAACATGATTAATGTACAGGATGCTGTGTCCGGTGTCAGCCCTTAACCACAAGGGAATGAATCTTTGGGAGGAGAGAAAACCATGAATTTTCGCAGATCACTTATCAGTTCCGTGGCAGGCATTTGCCTGATGAGCGGAGCGGCCCATGCCGAGAATCTGACCGTCTGGTCGCTGAATTACTCGTCGGACGCACAGGTTTCAGCGCTGGACGCAAGTGTGGTGGCGTTCGAAAAAACCCATCCGGATGTGAACGTTGAATTTGTCAAACGCGGAACCGACGAACACAAGACCGCGCTGCGGGTGGCGTCCGGTTCGGATACCGGCCCCGACGTTTATGTGCTGTGGGCGGGTCTTGGTCTGGGCGGTGAATATGTACAGGCCGGACTCAGCACCGATTTGACGCCATATTTTGAAAAATATGGCTGGGCAGATCGCCTGACTGTTCCCTCTCAAGCCTTTGTCGAAGCCTTTGCCGATGGCAAACACGGCATGCCCTATCGCTTCTCGGGTGAGGCTGTCTATTACAACATGGACCTGTTCAAGAAGGCCGGTATCGACAGTGAGCCGCAGACCTATGAGGAATTGAAAGCAGCTGCCGTCAAACTCAAGGAAGCCGGAATCGCAGCCTTTACGTTCGGCGGCACTGTCAATTGGCACGTCATGCGCCTGATGGACGTTCTTCTGGAAACCACCTGTGGTGTTGAGAAGCACGACGCGCTGATGTCCATGGAAGCCGACTGGGCAACCGAACCCTGCGCCGTCGAAGCTTTCACCGAAATGAAATGGTGGGCTGACGACTACATTCTGGCGCCATTCATGGGTATCGACCACAAGCAGGCTGCAACATTGTGGTATGCCGAACGCGCTGCGATGATGCTCGAAGGTGACTGGATGGTGAACGCCATCAACGAGAGCACCGACATCTCGAAATATGGCATCTTCCCGTTCCCCACTGGCACAGATCGTCTCTACGGTTTCGCGGAATACATGTATATCTCGACCAAAGCCAAGAACAAGGAATTGGCCGCCGAGTTTCTGGACATGTTCTCATCAACAGAATTCCAGACACAGATCGTCGGTGCCTTTGGAGCTTTGTCGGTGAACAAAAGTGTCAAATTGAGCGATGACGCGCTTGATCTTCACAAGCAGTGGATCGAAATCTTTGACAATGCCGGTGGCACATTTGTCAATGGCGACCAGGCATTCCCGCTTGATGTGACAACCGAGTATTTCCGGGTGATCAACGAACTGGCTTCCAACAACATGGATCCCCAGACCGCTGCGGATACGATGGCCAAGTTTATCGCCTCCAATCGATAGAGCGATACGCACAACCTTCTGCGGCGTAGCTTTGGCGCCGCGGAAGGGTCCATGCAGATTTACACTGTTTTACTGCACCCACCCAAATTCAAATCATCGCGGGCACCATGTTCAAGCTGAACCTATTTCAATCGGCCAGATCTCAAGCACTCATTCTGTTGATTCCCGCCTTTGGTGTTTACACGCTTTTTGCCATCTGGCCGCTGATCGATGTGGTGATACTCAGCTTCCAGGAATGGAACGGCATCAGCGCGGATCGCAAATGGGTCGGGTGGGAGAATTACAATTACATTTTCAACAATGATCCGGTTTTTTGGGTTTCACTGAAGAATACGGTGATCTGGACCATACTCTCCGTTGTCTTCCCGCCACTGGTTGGGCTGCTGCTGGCGATCGGCCTCAATCAGAAACTGTTTGGACGGGCAAGCCTCAGGGCGATCTATTACCTTCCGGTCATTATTGCGCCGATTGCCGTGGCGACCATGTGGCGCTGGATGTACGATCCGTTCTTCGGCCTGTTCACCCAGATACTGACCGATATGGGGCTCGGATTTCTGGCGCGCGACTGGCTGGGGGATCGCAATATCGCGCTCTACTCGATGTTTGTTGCCTATGTCTGGCAACACGTCGGATTTTCAATGGTGCTCTTTCTGGCCGGCTTGCAGGGTGTTCAGTCAACGTTGATCGATGCAGCGCGCATTGATGGCGCCAGCCGGTTTGAAATCTTCAGATATGTCACCTTGCCGGCATTGAGCCCGACGATCACCATTGTTCTGGTGCTTTCGACGATTTCATCGCTGCGGGCATTCGATATCGTTTACGGCATGACCGGTGGCGGGCCGGCCCAGTCCACCCAGATGCTGGCCATGTGGGCGTTCACCCAATCCATGCAGATCTTTGATTTTGGCCGCGGCTCGGCTGTCTCTGTCGTGCTTCTGGTGATCACCCTGGCAATTGTCATTCCCTATATGCGCTGGTCGCAAGCCCGCGAGGAGGCTGTGAAATGACAATAGTCGACGCCCAAACCGCCCCGTTTTCAAGTCTGCCGAAGCGCCGGGACCCGGTTCTCATCGGCCTGTGGATCTCGCTGGTTATTGTGGCGATCATCTGGCTGGCGCCGATTGTCTTCATCACGTTCACGGCGATGAAATCCAATCCGGAGGTTTTGAACTCCGCCGCCTTCGCACCGCCCGAGAAGATCGTCTGGGAAAATTTTACAAAAGCGTGGGTAAAGGGCAATTTCAACGAAACATTCGTCAACAGCACGGTGATCACCTTCATCAAGGTGCCGCTTGGACTGCTCATTTCCGCCATGGCGGCCTATGCGCTGGCGCAGATTCAAATGGGCTGGAACAAATTCCTGCTGATCTTTGTGCTTTTTGGCGCCATGATCCCGTTCCAGGTGATGCTGGCGCCGTTGTTTACCCTGGTCAATTCGCTCAGTCTGATCGACACCTATCCGGGCGTCATCCTTCCCTATCTGGCCTTTGGTGTGCCCTATCAGGTGTTCATTCTGCATGGATTTTTCAAAGCCATACCAAAGGAACTGACAGAAGCAGCGCTCATAGATGGCGCGTCACACGTCACCATCTTCCGCAGGATATTCCTGCCGGTTTCACTGCCGGTGCTGGCCGCCCTGCTGATTTTGGACTTTGTGGCAACGTGGAACGAATTCGCCATGGCGCTGGTCTTGCTGCAGGACAAACATATGTGGACCTTGCCGCTGGGCCTGATGTCCTTCCAGGGCCAGTTTTCTGACAATTATGGTCAGCTCAACGCCGCAATCGTCATGACGGTGCTGCCCGCAACAATCGTTTACCTGATCTTTCAACGGTATTTCGTCTCAGGCCTGACGTCCGGCGCGGTCAAAGGCTGAGCTGCATTCATGAACATATTTAAGGAGAATACACAATGAGCACACAAAAAGTGGCGGTATGGGACATCTTCGAATTCAGCGCGCAGGGCCCTGAAGATGGCAATCCCTTTATGGATGTAAGCTTCGCAGCACAGTTCAAACTGGGCAACCGCACCGTCGACGTGCCAGGATTCTATGATGGTGAAGGCACCTACCGGGTGCGCTTTTGCCCCGATACGCAAGGCGAATGGACGTTCACCACCGTGTCGGATGCCGCGGCGCTGAACGCCCAGAGCGGAAGCATCTCCGTCACCCCTGCCCGCGACGGTGTGCATGGCCCGGTGCGGGTGCGCAACAGGTTCCACTTCGCCCATGCGGACGGAACCGCCTACAAGCCCTTTGGCACAACCTGCTATGCCTGGACGCACCAGACAGAGGCTATGCAGGAAGAAACCCTGGAGACCCTTTCAAAAACCGGTTTCAACAAAATTCGCATGGCCGTCTTTCCCAAACACTATCCCTACAACACCAATCCGGCGCTGCATCCGGTTTTTGAAAAGATTGGAGACGGCGAAGCCGAGATGGACTTCGACCGCCCCAATCCAGCGGCCTTCCGCCATTTCGAAACCCAGATCGGCAGATTGGCTGAAATGGGAATCGAGGCCGACGTCATCCTTTTCCACCCCTATGACCGGTGGGGTTACGCGGATATGACACAAGAGCAGGACTGTCGTTTCCTGGCCTATCTTGCGGCACGTATTTCAGCCTATCGCAACGTCTGGTGGTCGCTGGCCAACGAGTACGACTTTCTGATGGACACCAAGCCCATGGATCTGTGGCACAGGTTCTGCCACGTGCTGGAAGAAAACGACCACATGCACCACCTGAAGTCGATCCATAATGGTGATCCGGCCAAGAACTACAACCACCGTTTGCCATGGATTACCCATGTGTGCATTCAGCATTGGGACGTCAAGCAGACCCCATTGTGGCGCGCGGACTATGGCAAGCCGGTGATCAACGATGAACCCGAATATGAGGGAACGCTCTATCAAAGCTGGGGCAATATCTCAGCTGAAGAACTGGTACACCGGTTCTGGATCACGACGCTGCGCGGCGGCTATGCCGGACATGGCGAAACCTTTGAAGATCCTGATGATCTGATCTGGTGGGCCAAGGGCGGCAAGTTGCACGGGGAATCGTGGAAGCGGATCAAATGGCTGCGCGCCTTGCTCGACGCGGATGTCGAACACGGAATTGAGCCGATCGGCAATTATTACGGCTATCCCTGGAGCCGGATTTCCGGCGGCATCGATGGTGCGGACGGTGTTCGCTTCATCTATTTCGGGGAACATCAGCCGGTTCGCTGGACAAGCGGTCTGCCAAATGATGGCGGCCAATACGATGTTGACCTGATCGACACCTGGAACATGACCATTGAGCCTGCCAAGATTATCGAGGCGCATGTTGTTCCCACCACCCGCCATGGCACGCTCATTCGCGGCGGCAAGGCAGAGGCTGACTTCGGCGTCGCGCTTCCGGGACGGCCGCGGCTGGCCCTGCGGATACGTCCTCGGAAAACGTGAGGAAACCTCTATGGCAAATGTGGAAATTTCAGCTGTTCGCAAATCCTACGGCGCACTGGAAGTTGTGCATGGCGTCGATATCGACATCAAGGATGGCGAATTCGTCATTCTTGTCGGGCCATCAGGGTGTGGAAAATCAACACTTTTGAGGATGATTGCAGGGCTTGAGGAGATCAGTGACGGCGCGGTTTCCATCGGGGGACGTGTCGTCAACAACCTGACACCGAAAGAACGCAATATCGCAATGGTGTTCCAGAACTACGCGCTGTACCCGCAAATGACCGTGGCGCAGAACATGGGTTTTTCCCTGGAGATTTCCGGAAAATCGAAAGCCGAGATCAGCTCCAAGGTTAACAGCACCGCCGAAATTCTTGGTCTGACACCGCTCTTGGAACGCAAGCCGTCTCAGCTATCGGGCGGTCAACGGCAACGGGTGGCCATGGGGCGGGCCATCGTGCGTGATCCTGCCGTGTTCCTGTTTGACGAACCCCTGTCCAATCTCGACGCCAACCTGCGTGTTCAGATGCGTGCAGAGATCAAGGCATTGCATCAAAGACTGGGAACGACCATCGTCTATGTTACCCACGATCAGATTGAGGCGATGACGATGGCGGACCGGATCGTCGTGCTGCGTGGCGGTGTTGTCGAGCAGATGGGCACACCGATGGACCTGTATGACAGCCCGGCAAACATGTTTGTCGCAGGTTTTCTCGGTTCCCCGTCGATGAATTTCCTGAAGGGGCGCCTGGCGGCAGATGGCAGTCCCGGCCTCACGCTCGAAGATGGCAGTGAAGTCAAATTGCAGCATAGTCCGCAGGGCACATCAGATCAGGCAATCGTCCTGGGCATCAGGCCTCAGGACATCGCAGTTGACCCTGTCAACGGCACGCCCGCCGTCATCAAGGTAATGGAACCGACGGGTGCCGACACGCATGTTCTGGTGGAATTGGCAGGCCAGGATCTCGTCGCGGTGTTGCCGCCACGCCTCAAAACGACAGTTGGTGAGACAATACCCCTCAGCTTTGCATCGCCCAATGTTCATTTTTTCGATGCGGCCAGCGAAGCCAACATCCCATGCGATCCAAACAGTGAGCACGATCAATGAGCAAAGATGTCAATGCGGTTTCCCGCGTCCGCATGCACAGGAACGGACCAGAATTATCCGGCGTCATCTGGGGCTCAATGCGGATGCAATCCCAGTTTTCCAGCCTTGGACAACTGACAGAACATCTCAATTGGCTGCATGAGCAAGGTATAACCACGCTTGATACAGCAAGTGTCTATGGTGACCCCGATCCGTTTTCGGTTGAAGAAGAATTGGGCGAAGCGATTGCCCGGGCAGGTCGCGACAAATTTGAAATTGTCACGAAATGCGGGATCCAGCGGATTTCCCGGCTCAGGCCCGAAAACCGCGTTCGCCATTTCGATTTCAGCGCAAAGGAAATCCGAAATTCGACCGAACGCTCTCTGCGCAAACTCGGTATTGACGAGATCGACCTGATGCTGCTGCACCGGCCGGACTATCTGATGGACCCGGATGAGACCGCAGGAGCGCTCGACGCGCTTATCGCTGAGGGCAAGATACGCCACGTCGGCGTTTCCAATTTGTCTGTATCGCGTATCGACCTCATAGCCTCGCGTCTGAAGGCGCCCGTCACCACCAATCAGATTGAATTCTCCCCGCTTCATCTTGACCCGATTTCCGACGGCACGCTGGATCATGCCCTCAGGGAGGGTTACAAACCGATGATCTGGTCGCCGGTCGGCGGCGGACGCCTTTTGAAAAGCGACGACGAACAGATTGCTGCACTGCGATCCTTGCTGGCGGAAACGGCACAGACCTACGGACTTGCCGGACCGGCTGAAGCTGCCATTGCATTCATTGCACGTCATCCAGCCAGCGGTGTACCCATTGTCGGATCGGGCAAGCGCGACCGCATTGCCGGCGCCATCAAAGCGGCCAATACCGTGCTTGATCGTCAGGACTGGTACGCGATCGTGGCAAAAACCAATCCGTCACTTTTTTTGTAAATCCGCGGGGCCAGGTCAATGGCCCCGCCAGAAACAGGCTTATGACTATTCCTGCGTCATGATTGGCAGGAAGACGTCGGTGACAGCCTCATGCTCAGGCACATCCGGATAGAAGCGGATTCGCTGGACGAAAATCGGGTCGTCGCGCAATTCATGGCCGCTGGCTGGCAGCCATTCGCCATAGAGATAGGAAATCGCCGGTCTCAGATTGTCGCCGGAGCCAACCATGCGTACACGGGCGCAGGTCCCCGCTGGTATCGTTCCGGCGACAACCCCCGCATCGTTATCGGCTATCTTTCCATTCGTCTTGGCACAAATGTCCAGCCTGTATTCATCGGCAGGCGTTTCATCGGGATTACTGTGAAAAATATTGAACGTTGCGCTTTGCGCTGGCGAAAGCCCCTCAGCGCGGCGCCAGGCGATAAATTGACGAATTGTATCGCCAACCAAGGCAGGGTCACCCCTATGGGATTTGATGGCAACAGGGGTCTCGGGGAACTCCAGTATCTCGACATCATTGGCGGAAAAATTCGGTGTCATGAAATTACTCCTTATCTGGTTGAGGTGTGCATGGGCCTGATGCCAGGGCCCCCAGAGCGGCTTTTGCTTTGCAGCACTGGGGCTTTGATCCATGTGCTGGCGGAAGGCCCGGGAAAAAGCCTCAGGGCCCTCAAAGCCACTGTCCAGCGCAACCGAGAGAACGGAATCCTGTTTTCGAAACGCCAGCCTGTAGGAGGCTCGTTTCATCCGCAGGAGCTGAATGTAGCGATGAACACTGATTTTGAAGAGTGCGGAGAATTGCCTCTGGAAATGGTATTTTGAAAAGGCGGCAACCCCGGCAAGATCCTCGACAGCCAATCGGTCATCCAGATGTTCATCGATATAACGCAGAACCAATTGCATTCTCGCATGATATTGACGGTCAGACTGTGACGACATGAAAACCTCCCTGGCACCGGTGATCATAGGGACCACCATTCTTGAAAACCTGATCCATAGTGCTCAATTGCACCCGAGACCCCAGTTTTTCATCATGCGCAAGCACCATCCCCGATGGGATTGAACGTACTATTTTCGATGCTCTTTGAACAAATAGCAAAATAGTCAGCTGTCTTTGTCGATTGACGTCTTCTCTTTTCGTCATGCAAGTGAAAGCGATCCTGCTTTCGAGCCAGACGAAAGGAAAACCTATGCAATCCTGGATCATCATTTCCGCCATCGCAGTTGCCGCCGTGGCAGCCGTTCCCTATGCACTGCCGTCGAGCAAAACTATTGAGCGTGTGGCCACGATCAAAGCGCCGGTCGACAAGGTATTTTCGCTTATTGCCTCGAGTGAGGGCTACCAGAGTTTCAACCCTTACAAGGCCAAGGATCCAGACCTGAAAATTACCATGCATGGTCCTTTATCGGGCATCGGTTCAGGCTTTGCCTTTGATGGAAAAGACGGCAAAGGCTCGCAGACAATTGTCGCAATGGAAAAAAACCGGTCCGTGACCATGCAGATCAATTTGGGCGCAATGGGCAGGCCCGTTACCACATTCCTGCTTGAACCATCTTCTGGCGCCACCATCGTGACCTGGTCGACCAAATCCGATTTTGGCATGAATCCCATTGGCCGGGTGTTTGGACTTTTTCTTGATGGCATGCTTGGACCAGACTATGAAACAGGTCTGCGGAAACTTGGTCAGGCGTCTCAAGCTGTTTGAGTATTTCACGAATTTTCTACTGAACAAGGAACAAGATTATGCGCTACACATTTTTTCTCTACAGCGATGAAACGGCCTTTGCAGATGCCAGCCAGGAGGATATCGCACAGACCCTGAAGGTCTACGGAACCTATATTCGCGCCCTCAAGGATGCCGGTGTTTTTGTTGATACCGATTGGCTCCAGGCGTCTATGACAGCAACAACCCTCAGCCTGAAAGATGGCGCAAAGAAAATCCAGGATGGCCCCTTTGCTGATAGCAAAGAGCAGCTTGGTGGATCTTTCGTAATCGATGTGCCCGATCTCGATGCGGCGCTGGCATGGGCGGAAAAATGCCCGGCAGCACAATATGGAACGATCGAAGTGAGGGCATCCGCCATGCCCGAAGGTGGAAACCCCTATGCCGGATAGATTTTACCGTGGATAGGCGGTCCGGGGAGGTTCGCGCGAAGGCAGACCACGTCGCCCGAGCCTCCTATGGGCGTTTGATCGCCATACTTGTCAGCAATGGCGCCGACATTGCAAGTGCAGAAGATTCATTGGCTGATGCCTTTGCCCGTGCGCTGGAGACATGGCCGAGGGATGGAATACCGACAAACCTGGAAGGCTGGCTTGTTACGGTGGCCAGGAACAGGCGGAAGGATGCGGCAAAAAGTGCAGCAGCCAGAACCGCCTCCGGTTCACTTGATGATAAGGATTTCATTCTGGCGCAAAAGGCTGCGCAGACAGATATGCAGGAACCCGATCACTTTCCTGACCGCCGCTTGAACCTGATTTTTGCCTGTGCACATCCGGCGATTGATGCACAGGTGCACACACCCTTGATGTTGCAAACGGTTTTGGGGTTTCAGGCAAGCGAAATAGCCTCTGCCTACCTGATGCCCGGTCCCGTCCTGACGCAACGTCTGGTGCGTGCGAAACGCAAGATCAAACAGGCGGGCGTTGCCTTTTCGCTGCCGGAGCCTGATGATCTGAAACCGCGTCTTGCTGCCGTGTTGGAGGCCATTTACGGCGCCTATTCGCTCGATTGGCAAGATAACGAGAACAGCGATCCGACCCAGGACATCAGTGCCGAGGCGCTCTATCTGTCTACACTTGTTTGCGAATTGTTACCGGAAGAACCGGAAGCACTGGGTCTGGCCGCACTGATCGCCTTTTCTTTTGCCAGGCGCGATGCGCGCATTGATCAGCAGGGTGTCTATGTTCCACTGGAAGCGCATGATGTGTCGCGATGGAATCGTCTGCTGATCCGCCGTGGCCAGATCATGCTGGCCAAAGCAGCAACGTTCAAAGCGCCTGCGCGGTTTCAACTGGAAGCCGCCATACAAAGCGCCCATTGTGACCGCCTGCAATTGGGTAAGGTCGATTGGCAGGTCATCGCGCAACTCTATGCCGACTTGATGGCCATTGCCCCAACGACCGGCGCCGCAGTGGGCTATGCTGCCGCCTTGGGCCGGTCTGCCAGCCCCCAGGCAGGACTTGCCGCCCTCGCGGCCATTGAGGGAGATCAGATCAAAGGCTTTCAGCCCTATTGGGCGACACGGGCCTATTTGCTGCGGCAGGCAGGCGACTTTCCCCATGCGCGACCGGCCTATGAAAAGGCCCTGTCCCTCACCACCCATATTCCTTCCCGCAAATGGCTGGAGAATGAATTGGCACAGATTCTTCACGGCAAAATATAGTGGAAGTCCCGCCCCACCTCACGGTAGGCGGCAATTTTCCGGCACGGATGAACGGTCATTCTCACTTCATGGTCGTGGGCAGATACAGAACGATCGCCGGAAAAGCGACCAGAATGATCAGCCGCAAAACATCTGCAGCGACAAAGGGCAGGACGCCACGGAAAATGGTCTGAAGGCTTATCTTGCGCGCGATGGAATTGATCACGAAGACATTCATGCCCACAGGTGGCGTAATCAGGCCGAGTTCAACGGTCATGACGATGATGACACCAAACCAGATCGGGTCAAAGCCAAGTTGCAGGATCACCGGAAAAACAATGGGAACCAGCAGGATGATCATCGCCATTGCGTCCAGGATGCAGCCCATCAGCAGGAAAAACAAAAGGATCAGCGACAGGGTGCCGTAGGTTCCCAGATCGAGACCGACCAGCCAGGCGGTGATTTTTTGCGGCGATTGCGTGACAGCAAGAAAGTAACCAAACAGGATAGCGCCGATCAGAATCGTATAGATGGCAACGGAGGTACGCAGCGCCTCGATCAGGCTTTCCAGAAGGCGCGAAGCGTTGAGGCGGCCACGCAGAATGCCGATCAAGGCGGTCAGGAAGGATCCGACGGCGGCAGCTTCCGTTGCTGTTGCAAGGCCGAAATAGATGCTGCCGATAATGGCAATGAAAAGCAGAAGAATAGCCCAGACACCGCTGAGAGAGCGGATGGCTTCGCCGAGATCAAAGCGCTCTCCGGCGGGCAGATGTTTCGCATAGGCAATGCGCACGGTGAACATATACATCAGGATTGCCAGGATGCCGGGAAGAACCCCTGCAATGAACAACTTGCCGACATCCTGCTCGGTGATGAATGCATAGACAGCCAGCACAACCGACGGCGGAATGAGGATGCCCAAAGTGCCGCCGGCGGCGATCACGCCCGTGGCAATATCATCGCGATAGCCGACACGCTGCATCTCAGGCAGGGCGATCTTGGTCATGGTGGCAGCCGTTGCCACAGAGGAACCGCAGATTGCAGCGAAACCAGCACAGGCGCCTATCGTCGACAGAGCCATGCCACCGCGAAAGGAGCCAAACCACGCATGGCCGGTGCGGAACAACTCTTTGGACATGCCCGAATTGGTGGCCAGCACACCCATCAGTACGAAGAAGGGAATCAGTGTCAGATTGAAATCGGTAATGGTGCGGATCGGCGATTGCGCCAGAAGATTGAATGCCGGCCCCCAGCCCACCACGGCGCCGAAGCCGCCAACGCCTACCAGGCCCATGGCAATGCCCACAGGCACCCGCAGGATCATCATGGCAAAAAGCACGACAAAGCCCGAGACGGCGATTAGATCAGCATTGGCCATGGTCAGCTTTGTCCTGCATGCGGCGGTTCGTCCGCGACGTCAATGGATTCAAAATGATCGAGGCTGGTGCGCCCCGTTGCCACAAGGATCAGCCGGGCAAGGACCGTCAATATGCTGACCGCCACGCCTGCCCAGATCAGCGCCATGATGGGCCAGGCGGGCAAGCGCAGGTCCATCGTCGCCTCGCCGCTTTTGGCTGCGCTGAGAACGCGGTCCAGCATTTTCCAGGCCAGCAGGCAGGTGAAGAGCAAAAGCACGGCCCAGGCAAATGTATCGATCCAGCGCCGGGCCTTAGCTGGCATGATCTCGGAGATGATATCGACTTTGATATGCGAGCCGCGATAGCCGACACTTGCAAAACCCCACATGATCGCGGCGCCAATGAGCAGCCGGGACATATCGAATGCATCGGGGATCGGGAAGGAAAACAGATACCGACCGATCGCGGAGACGACCACGACAATGGTGATCACCCCCATGAGCACACCGGCCACCTTTTCGATGGTCAGTGAAATGGCCTCGAGAATTGTTTGCAGTCTGTCCATGTCACAAAAGCGGCAGCGCGGGCAAAACCTGCCCGCGCCGCCTGTCCAAGGAGTTCAAGGCATCAGAAGTGGGCGTTATGCCTGTTCAGCGCGTCATTATAGTCCTTGTAGGTCGCCTCGGCATCAACACCGGCTGCCGTTGCATCAGCTTTCCACTGATCGACCAGCGGCGCAGCAGCTGCCTGCCACAGGGCCACCTGCTCCGGTGTCGGCACGTTGATCGTATGCTCATCCGAATCGATCATTTTCTGCCGGCCTGAGGCTTCATTGGCAGCCCAGCCCGTAGAGAATTTTTTCGACCATTCCGGCGTGCAGTGATCATCGAGGATGGCGCGCAGATCTTCCGGCATCCCTTCATAGGTTGCCTTGTTGATCAGCAGCAGTTGCGCTGACACATAGAAAGGCATGTCCAGATGCTGTTTCGTTTCGCTGTCGATCCCGAAAATATAGATCGAATTCCACGGGAAGGTAATCGCATCGGCAGCGCCATTGGCAATTGCCTCACGGGCTGCAGGCGCCGGCACCTGAACGGATGCGCCGCCCAGCTCACTGACGAAGCGCGACATGGTGGCATGCGCCGGGCGCACGTTCAGACCGCGCAGGTCTTCCGGCACCAGGATCTGTTTCTTGGAATGAATGGTGCCCGGGTCATGCGGATTGGCCAGACAGAATTTCACGTCCGACATCTCTTTTTCAGCAATCGGAGCATACCACTCATGCAGAGCCATGGCGCCCTCAACGGCATTGTTCATGTGAAAGGGCACTTCCAGCAGGCTGTAGATCGGAAAACGACCCGCCTGATAACCGGGATTCACATAGGCGATATCAGCAATGCCATCACGGGCCATGTCATAGTGGTCCGGCGCCTTGCCAAGCTGCTGAGCAGGGTAAATCGTAACCCCAATCCGCCCGCCCGAGGCCTCCTTCAATGATTCCACCCATGGTTCGATTCCGAGTGTCTGGATGGGATGCGTCGGCGGCACCCAATGGGCCAGCCGCAAGTTGACTTCCTGCGCCATTGCCGATCCCGCGAACAGAGCCATCAAAGCGGCCCCGGTCATAATTTTTCTGATTGTCATGTCGTCCTCCCGTTGGTTTACACTGAACTGCCGACCTTATCCGGTTTGAACCGCATGCCCGGCAGGACGGAATTATACCAAGGCATATCCTCCCTGCTGCCTTGCAAATTTCAGTCCCCGGCAGTTCTCACTCGTCGCCACATTACGCAATGCGCGCCATTTGTCCAGACATAACAAATGCATCGCAGCAACTGTTATCTGCATATCAAGGGCTTGCATTGCGATTTACAAATCAATTGATTTGTGAGACCTGAAGGTGGCACGATGCACGGTCATAGCCAGGTCTTTCGGCTGGGCCTGTGCGGGCAGCCTGCAAGGAATATCCGCGAAGTGCCTCAAAGAGCATCCCCACTGGCACCATTCAGACACGGAACGTTTCGAACGCTCTGGATGGCCACACTGGCGTCCAATCTTGGTGGTTTGATTCAGGCCGTCGCCGCTGCCTGGATCATGCTGGTGATATCCGATTCACACCAGATGGTTGCGCTCGTCCAGGCATCCTCGGTTCTGCCCATCATGCTGTTCTCATTGATTGCCGGCGCGCTGGCCGACAGCGTCGACAGGCGCCGCATCATGCTGGCGGCGCAGATCTTCATGCTGGTGGCCTCTGTGGGGCTGACCATTTTCGCATTTCTCGACCTGCTGTCGCCATGGCTGCTGTTGAGTTTCACTTTTTCCATAGGCTGCGGCACAGCTCTGCACATGCCCTCATGGCAGGCATCGATGGGCGACATCGTCCCCAGGGAAGACCTGCCATCGGCTGTGGCTCTCAACAGCATGGGCTTCAACCTCATGCGCAGCGTTGGTCCGGCAATCGGTGGTATCATCGTTGCCGTCTCCGGGGCGGCGACAGCTTTTGCCATCAATGCGGGCAGTTATATTTTTCTGATCTTTGCGCTGTTGCGCTGGCAACCGCCCCGTTCGCCGCGCACCCTGCCCCGCGAGGCCATAGGCCGGGCCATATCCGTTGGACTGCGCTACGTTACCATGTCACCCAATCTGCTGAAGGTGATGCTGCGCGGCCTGCTGTTCGGATTTGGTGCCATAGCGGTGCTGGCACTGCTTCCCATTGTGGCCCGCGACCTGCTGCAGGGCGGGCCCCTGACGTTCGGTATCCTGCTTGGATGTTTCGGGCTGGGTGCCATCGGCGGCGCTCTGATGAACACGCGCCTGCGGGAACGTTTCAACAATGAGGCCATCGTGCGCGGTGCGTCGGTGACCTTTGCACTGTGCGCCCTGACACTCGCCCTCAGCCCTGACGTCTGGCTGAGTTGTGCGGTTCTGCTGCTTGCCGGCAGTTGCTGGGTCGTGTCACTTTCGCTGTTCAATGTAACAGTGCAATTGTCAACGCCGCGCTGGGTGGTCGGGCGCGCCATGTCGTTCTATCAGACCGCAACGTTTGGTGGCATGGCGTCGGGAAGCTGGATATGGGGAATGATTGCCGAATCCAATGGGGCCGACCGAGCGCTGATGGTAGCAGCGGCGGTTCTGGTGGCCAGCGCGCTGATTGGCCTATATCTTTCCCTGCCGGAATTCAGCGTGCTCAATCTGGATCCCCACGACCGCTTCAATGAACCGGAACTCCGGCTGGATCTGACCTCGCGCAGCGGCCCAATCATGGTCATGGTGGATTATGAAATCGCCCAACAGGACGTACATGATTTTCTGGCCGTCATGACACAATGGCGGCGCAGCCGTATTCGCGATGGCGTGCAGCAATGGGTCCTGCTGCGCGATCTGGAAAACCCGGATATCTGGGTTGAGAGCTACCATGTACCGACCTGGGTGGAATATGTGCGCCACAACCAGCGCCGCACAAAGGCAGATGCAGAGATTTACGCCAGGATCATTGCGCTGCACCGGGGCCCGGACAGGCCGCGTGTCCATCGCATGATCGAACGCCCAACCGTGCCCGCCAGTGACGACACCCCGATCAAGACGCATCCTGAAATCCATTAGAACCAAAGACGCTTGGAATTGGTCGGTGATGTTTTCAAGGATAGGAAAGCAATCAGCCAATCGGATCGGAAACCCAGCAATTTCAGAATAATCATCTGAGGAGAAAGACATGAAAGTAGCTCTTGTCGGTGCAACCGGAAAAGCCGGATCGCGCGTGCTCAACGAGTTGGTCAATCGCGGACATCAGGTGACCGGCATCGTCCGGCATCCAGAAAACGTGCCGAAACTGGATGGCGTTACGGCCATCGGGACCGATGGCAGCCGTGAATCCCTGGCCGGCGCAATCAAAGATCATGATGCCGTTGTTTCATCGGTGCGGTTCATCGAGCTTGAACCAGAGGTGATTGTTTCGGCCGTCAAGGATTCCGGTGTCAAACGCTATGTGGTGGTTGGCGGCGCGGGCAGTCTGTTGCATGCGGATGGAACTGAAGAGATCCAAAGCCTTCCTGAACCCTTCAAGCCCAATTCGCTCAAGGGCTCGGAGTTGCTGGAGCTATTGAAAATAACCGATGCGCTCGACTGGACGTTCATCTCACCCTCCCGCCTGTTCAGAGCGGGCGAGAGAACCGGGACATTCCGCTACGGCAAGGACCACCTGCTCATTGATAAGGAAGGCAACAGCAAAATCTCTTTTGAAGATTTCGCGCTGGCACTGGTCGATGAACTGGAACAGCCAAAATACATCAGACAGCGTTTCACTGTTGGATACTGATGATGGTTGACCGGTAACAGGCGCAGCCTGTCGATCGGCCGCCGCCTGGCTTTGCCAGCGTTGATGTCATGGCCCAATGGCTGCCTTTCATGGAACACTGAGCGCGCGGGAGACGAGATCATCGGCGTCAGCGTCTCTTTGGAAGCCAAGGCGGTCCGCCGTTTCGGTAACCAATTGCGGAAATGCCCCGAAGAGGGAAATGAGTTCGTCATTTGGCGCATAGGTGATGCGCGATCGGCTTTCCGGGTACTTTCGAAAAAGCGCAGCGACAAGTTCTTCAAAAGACAGGCGCAGGGCCGGCAGCGTGAATGCCCGTTCATTGCCCAGTTCCCGCGCCGACAGGAACGCCGCATGGCTGAAGTTGCTGCTGACCGTGTCAACCGATGTCAACCAGGTGGTCGATTGCGGCGCCACCGGCAATTCAAGATCCTCACCGCGCTTCACGGCATAAAAAACCCTGCTCATGAAGGCGGTTTTCAAACGGGCGTCAGCATCGTCGCGCGCCATCACGCCCGAGGGGCGAATTGCCACGCCATCGAGCCATCCGCGGCGTTGAAAGTTTGACAGGGCGATTTCCATCATCAGCTTTTGCGCGCCATAGACCATGGTCGGCCCGAATGGTGTGCAATCATCGACGATAGCAGGCAGCGGTTCCGCATAGACAGCAATTGTCGAGGCAAAGACCAACCGTGTCTCAGGTCGTGTCTGACGCAAATATTCGAACAGATCGAGTGTTGCATCGACATTGATCTGCCGTGAAAGATCATAATTGGACTCGGCCGCACCGCCCAGAATAGCGGCAAGCAGGATGACTTTGTCAGCCCCGTCCACCACTTTTCTGCGGATGCGCGGATCGGCAAAACTTCCCCGAACAGTTTCTATGCGATGATCATCAGGCACAGGGAAATCGGCGGAATCCGTCAGGAAAACGCAACGCACATCGCGGTTCTGCAGGATTTTTCGCGTCAATGCGGTGCCAATGAACCCGCCGGCGCCGATGATCGCGACTTTCATTATTTTGCCTTCAAGCTTCGTATTTGGTCATTTGACCAATTTGGACTAATCTTAAAATTGTGCCATTGCAACACTTCACAGCGCCTAAAACGATTCAATTCCCTGCCCTTGCGGAAACGGTTGACACCATGGCATCCGCCAGCCAAACGGGCGCAGGACGCCATGACCGGGATCCTGTTATGCATGCGCATCATGCGTATTTGGTCGGTTGTGAGAATGACGTGGAAAATTGATATGTTTACATTTGCAGGAGTTTCATGTGGCTAAATGGCTGAAGGAAGGTGCTGAGGCATCAAGTGTTGCGGAGATCGACAGAAATGTGCGGGACGTTGTTGAAAAAACACTTGCCGACATCGAAAAGCGCGGTGACGACGCCGTGCGCGACCTCTCCAGGAAATTTGACAAATGGGACCGCGAAGATTTCCGCCTGACGCAAGACGAGATCGACCAATGTCTTGACCAGCTGACAGCCCGCGACATTCGCGACATTGAATTTGCCCAACAGCAAGTGCGCAATTTTGCACAGGTTCAACGATCAGCCCTGCAGGATGTCGAGGTCGAAACCCTGCCGGGTGTCATCCTCGGTCACAAGAACATACCCGTTCAGTCGGCCGGCTGTTACGTGCCGGGAGGTAAATACCCGATGCTGGCATCGGCGCATATGTCGGTGATCACCGCCAAGGTTGCGGGTGTTCCCCGCGTCGCCACCTGCGCCCCACCGTTCAATGGCGCTCCGGCAAGCGCCATCGTCGCGGCACAGCACATGGCCGGAGCCGACGAGATCTATGCCCTTGGCGGCATTCAGGCTATCGGAGCCATGGCCCTTGGCACGCAAAGCATCCAGCCGGTCGACCTGTTGATTGGTCCCGGCAATGCATTTGTCGCTGAAGCCAAGCGGCAATTGTTCGGACGTGTCGGGATCGACCTTTTTGCAGGACCGACCGAAACATTGGTGATTGCCGACGAGACGGTTGACGGAGAATTATGCGCCACAGACCTGCTCGGCCAGGCGGAACACGGGCCGGACAGTCCCGCGATCCTGCTGACCACCTCGGAAAAACTGGCAAAAGAAACGATGGCCGAGGTTCAACGCCTGCTGGACATTCTTCCCACGGCGGAACACGCCCGCAAGGCATGGGAAACCTATGGTCAGGTGATCGTCGCCGATGATCACGACGACATGTTGAAACTTGCAAACGACATTGCCTCCGAACATGTGCAGGTGATGACCGATCGCGATGACTGGTACCTGGAAAACATGGTCAATTATGGCGCCCTGTTTTTGGGACCGCGCACCAATGTCGCCTATGGCGACAAGGCCATTGGTACAAACCACACGCTGCCGACAAAAAAGGCTGCGCGCTATACCAGTGGCCTTTGGGTCGGCAAATTTCTCAAAACCTGCACCTACCAGAAGGTGCTGACGGATGAAGCAAGTGCCCATGTCGGGCGCTATTGTTCGCGGCTGTGTGCGCTGGAAGGTTTTGCCGGCCATGGCGAGCAGGCGAATGTGCGGGTTCGCCGCTATGGCGGTGACAATGTTCCCTATGCGGGTATTGCCGAGGAACCCACCGACAATTGATCTTCCTGGCAAAGGGCTGTGATATCTGGAGGCAGGCAAATCGGAGCGGATTTCCTGTTTCCAGTCCCCTTGCTGGCGCGCCTCGGATTGGCTTGCACAGCCAAACAAGAGCGGGCACGAAAGCCAAACGATACAGCTTTTGACGGTGCTTTTGACCACATCGATTTGCAGGCAACCCAATATTGTCTATACATATAGCTGACAATACCTATTCAATTCCCTGCAGCCAGGCCGATCACAGATATGACAAAAACAGTCGAACGCCCCTCCTCTGCTGAGCCGCCCTCTCTGCCTGTGACACGAACCAATGGCGATCTGACCAAGGAAAAAATTCTGAAAGCGGCGGAAGTTCTTTTCGGAGAGAACGGCTTTGATATGGTATCGCTGCGTGACATCACCGGAAAAGCTGATGTGACGCTTGCTTTGGCCAGCTATCATTTCAATACCAAAGAAAATCTTTTCAGACAGGTTATTTCCCGCCGAGCCAAGACATTGAACACGCTGCGCAGGCAACGGCTGGCGAAACTGCAGGAAGACAATGATCTGACGCTTCGCGCAATCCTTGATGCCTTCATGGAGCCGCTGTTTCATCAAATGCGGTCCAGTGACGAAGGCTGGCCATCCTATGTGATGCTTCTGTCCAAGCTCGGACAATCAAACAGATGGATCGAAATCCTGCGGGAAAACTTCGATGAGACGGCAACCCTGTTCATTGGTGAATTACGCAGGATACTTCCAAAAGCCAGCGAGGAAGACCTGCTGCGCACATTTTCACTGGTCCTGCATTTGATGCTGGTGGGTGTCAGCAATAACCAGCGTCTGGATACACTGTCGAACGGGAACTTCCGCGCTGATGACCTCGACAAGACCTATGATGTGCTTTTGCGCTTTGCCGTTGCCGGTATGGAAAGCATCAGAAACTGACACCTTCATGAAGCAGTGTGCGAACGCATGTTACCGACCACAAAACGCATCATGCAAAACCATTTGACGGCGCAAAGCCGATTCACTCACCCAGGCGGAACATGTTCAGCGGCAGAAGGTGCGGCTGGCCAGTCTCATCGCTTTGCGCAAATGGTGCTTCGGTATAGAGTTCGAAGGGAAACCATTTCCAGTCTTTTGCCCATGTCCAGCAACCGTGCTTGTGGTAGACATCCGCGACCGTGTTCGAGAAACGCTTATCAACAGGCACCTGAAAATATTTCACTTCTTCATTGTGAAAATAGGTCATCGCCAGCGGCAAAGCCCGCTCTGAGCAATAATTCGACATCCACTGTTTGAAGCCCATTTCCTTGCGCAAATGTTCGACGACCCTGTAGACCTGAAGATGATCTTCATGTCCGTATTCGCCCCAGGGGTTATGGGTAAACACATTCATGTCGGGCGTCAGTATGGTCTTGAGCCTGTCATAAATGAGATTGTAATTCTTCTTGTAACTGGTCTCGATACCTTCCGCAGGGGCATCGCTTTTGCCGATGACCCGTTTGACTTGCTGCTTGAGATCACGCAGCGTGGCTTCGAACCCCAGTTCAATGCCAAAATCACCAATTTTGGGATTATCCCAATCGGCGCAACCATTGGTCGCCGCTTCCGGTACTTTCAAGGAAATGACATTGTCACGCGGGTAGTCTTGCAGAACAGCGTTTCGGGCTTGCCCAACATCAGGTTGCGGCCAGAAATCCTCGTAGACAAGAACGATCTGATCGACAACTCGAAGAATGCCGCCAAACCATAATAATTCATCATCTGGATGTGCCGCAATAATGATGGAATTCTTCAAGATACCGTTGTGTTTCATTGCCCCTCCACACGTATATCAGACCGCTTGTTCAGCCTCCAGACCATGACCCGTTTTGCCATTCGTCCAATCAGGCTTCCCGCGCTCAAATACGTATATATCGTTGTAGCCGCAGTGCCAAACTTACGTTTGAATGGCTCGTCGCCAATGGTGAAGTCAAAGCAGACTCCCCCACGCTCTGTCCAGTCACTCATGATACCATCATACATCATTAGTCCAGGTGAATAATGACTAAAATTGTCATAATCACAGCCGATGAGCAGATAGTGGAAGCGCCCTTCAAGAATAACACCAAACAGGATGCCGGCATCTTTGCCACCCGCCTTGAGCAGCCAGGTACTGGCCAGTCCAGTGGTGGCGCCCTTTTGTGCAACGTCGATATAAAAACGCAGAACGAATTCCTGTTGAATGGGATCCTTTTCGAACCGTCCGGCCCGCAGCGAGGCAAGTCTGGTCAGGGCGCGTTGAATCTCCGCAGGATCGTGCAGCTCCTCCAGGCTGGCCGAATGGTCCCGGTGCAATTTTCGCCTCTTGCGATCGATCATTTTGCGCATTGAGCCATTCAATGCGCTTTTGCGCCAGTCCTCATAGGGCTTCCGGAGCACCGACGCATGGGCGGAAAATCCGAGTGAAATGGGGTCTGTTCCGGTAACAAGCTTGAATTTTCTGCAATCTTCTTCACGAACCGGGCGCATGCGCAACAGGTCAAAACGGGGCAAGGCACTTGTCAATTTTCTGCGCAGCAAAGGGTCGTTTTCGAGATCCTGCCAAAATGCGGGCAGGCCAACCGGAACAACATAATCGCTGACACCAAGATCCGCTGTCTCCAGCAGTCTGAGGCCAAATTTTCGTCGCACAATCAGCGGCAGAACAAATTGCAAAACGCCATCGCCCCGGCTGCGGACCACCAGAAAATGCGGCCTGGCGCCGCGATTTGGCGCGATTATCCGATAGAAGGCGTCAAGCCAGATGGGCTGCTGATAAACATGGGCATCGGCTGCATCGACAAGGTCAGAATATTCATCGCTCAGGAAAGCAAAGCCTGGAGCCAACTCGATGCTGTATTTTGCGCTGATTGTTGATGCCATGGATGATTATATCTGCCGGCTGCAGGCTCTATGGTTTCAAGATTGCAGGCACGGATTCCCATGCATTCGAACAGATAGTCTAACGGGGAGAAGTTAAAGACTGGCAAATCAGCCTGATGGTTTACACAAAAATCGCTGACAGCGTCACAGCTTTTGGGCGGCCAAGAGCAAACCGGAAATTCAATTCCTGAAGATTTCTGCAGACTTGTCCAGCAATTGCCCGGCATAGGCAGCGGCGGCACCGGTTGATTGCTTGTAAAGGTCATAATTGGACGCAATTTTCAGTATATTCTCCGCAAACTCCCTATCGGAGGTGGCGGATTCCGCGTTGCCATGAGACAGCAATTCCTGCATGGCCATGCCGCGGCTGTGGACAATGGGCTTCAAAGCAAACACGCCGTCCATGATGATACCCGAACCGCTATAGCGGTAGCGTTTCGTGTCGTAGGGCAAAAGCAGAATATCGACATCCGTAAGAAGTTTTCGAAAGCTTTCTTTTGACATGCCGCTTTCCAGATATTGTATGGTCACATTGGCATTGCGACCAGCACTCAGACGATCTGCGAACTCAATCATCAGTCGGCGCATTCGTTTTGATCTGACGGCCTGATAGACGATCCGGATTTTTTGTTTGCCGTTGCCTTGCAAAGCCAATTGCCGCAAATGTTTCAAGATGCCGGCAATGCGGTAGCTTCCCTTTTCTGCCCGTTGGCGGCCCAATACGCCAACCTTGATCTCATCATCATCAGACAGGTGTGGCGGCTTCGCGTGATCCACCTCATCAGCAAAGATGGTACATGGCAGGTTGAACTGACCTGCAATCGCCAATCCATGGTGTTCTTCCAGACGCTGGCGAAGCTCAGGGGTTTCCGTATGCAAAGACAACCGGCCGGCCCGGCAACAGGTGTGCAGGCGCTCCATGAATGACGCAGGAAAACCCGATACCACATCCTCACTCAGGAGGCGCAATATGGCTCTGGGCGCTTGCGCGACTTCCAACTGCTCATAAAATGCGACCAGAACAGCAATCTCGTCGGGACCGGCAGACGGAACAATCAGCAAATCGGTTGGGCCTGCTTCGAAACGCCGGACGGCAGCAGACAAAGCCTCCACGTAGGAAAGATACCGCTCCGGGACAGACGGTTTGCTGCTACTACTTTCCTTATTGCTGTCGTGGGGCTTTTTGTTTTGCCGATCTCCTGCGCCGGATTTTGCAAGCAGAGGAAACACCGGATAAATCTCGACACCGGTCATCTGGTCTGCCAGCGCAAAGTCGATACGGGTCAGCACAATTATCCGATCATCCGGCAGCATCATGTCGAGAGCGGAAATCTGGGTATGTTCATGCCCATCAAGCGACGAAAGCTGCGGCTGCACAAGGAGTATTTTTCTAGCTGTCACTGGGTCACTTTTCTTCGAATCCCGGAAAGGAAAATCTCTCATGGGAGTTCATACCCGAGGGGCCCTGTAACAAAAGATGACGTTTGTTTGCTATCTGCCAAAAACATTCTTTTGCAAAGGAATTCTTCAGCATGAAACATGGGACCGTCCCAGATATATTTCACAATGAAAGAGAACAGGAAATTCGCCTGTGCAGGGACGTTGTCATCCATCCATACGAAGGCAGGCAATCCCATATGAAATGGTTACACAATACGCTTGGAAAGCGCAACATTTGGAAGGATGTCGCGGTCCATCAAATTTCCTTGCGTCCACAGCTTTGATTGCCGCGCGCATAGGCGCATTGAACCACCTTTTGCCAAAGCGATGGCAAGCGGAAATGGTACAAGTGACAAAAGCTTGCAAGGCAACAAAAGCGAACGACAGATTTTCCAGGACGGGACACCCGTCTCGACAATAGATCGTCTGGTCTCGACTATTGCCTTTCAAATTGGGATATTCGCAAACTGACTGCAAAAGTATTAAATCTCGCGAATCATACAGGGGTATTCCATGAAACGAATGGGAATGATGATCGGCATCAAAGCGGATAAAATTGCCGAATATAAGCGATTGCATGCAAATGCCTGGCCGGATGTGCTGGCAAAAATTTCTGAATGCAATATACGCAATTACTCAATCTTTCTGCGCGAACCGGAAAACATCCTGTTCGGTTACTGGGAATACCACGGGCAGGATTTTGCGCAGGACGCCGCGAAAATAGCGGCAGACCCGACAACCAGAGAATGGTGGAAGCTGACGGACCCCTGTCAGATTCCACTGGAGAGTAGAGCCGAAGGCGAGCAATGGTCCATGATGGAGGAAGTGTTTCACAATGACTGAAAACAAACGACTGGCAGGGAAAAAAGCCCTGATAACTGCGGCGGGCCAGGGAATTGGCAGGGCTAGCGTAGAGGCCTATATTCGCGAAGGCGCGCAAGTCTATGCCGCAGACATCAATGAAAAATCCCTTGCCGAACTGGCGGAACTGGATGGTGTCACTGCTCTGCACCTTGATGTCACCGACCCACAGGCCATTGATCTGGCTCTGGAACAGACCGGCACGCTCGACATTCTGTTCAACTGCGCAGGATTTGTGCATTCGGGCTCGATCCTGGAATGCAGTGAGGAAGATTGGGACTTTGCATTCACATTGAATGCGCGGGCGACCTTTCGTCTGTGTAAAAGGGTCATTCCGGCCATGCTGGAAAATGGCGGTGGCTCCATCATCAACATGTCATCTCTGGCATCATCGCTGAAAGGTGTGCCCAATCGCTTCGTCTATACGGCATCCAAGGCAGCCGTGATCGGAATTACAAAATCCATAGCAGCCGACTTCATGACGCAGGGTTTGCGCTGTAATGCCATATGCCCGGGGACTGTCGACAGCCCGTCGCTTCATGAGCGATTGCGCGCCAGTGGCGATTACGAAAAGGCCAAGAAGGAATTTATCGCGCGGCAACCGATGGGGCGGGTCGGCAAGGCAGAGGAAATTGCCGCGCTGGCGGTTTATCTGGGCAGTGACGAAAGCGCTTTCACCACCGGACAGACACACATAATCGATGGCGGCTGGGCCACCTGACCTGGGCCACATGATATGGGCCACATGACAATGAAACCGAAGAAAACAGGGACAAAAATATGAAACTTTTACGTTTTGGCAAAGCTGGACAGGAAAAACCCGGCATTCTCGACAGTGACGGCAACATGAGAGATCTGTCGGCGCATCTGGCTGATATTTCCGGTGATGCATTGGGTGACGAAGCACTGGGCCAATTGGCCAAGATCGACCTGACAACTTTGCCGCTGGTGAAGGGCAACCCACGCCTTGGACCCTGTGTAGCAGGTGTTGGCAAATTCATCTGCATTGGTCTGAATTATTCCGACCACGCGGCCGAATCCGGCATGGACGTCCCCCCTGAACCCGTGGTGTTTTTCAAGGCGACCTCTGCAATCTGCGGTCCCAACGATGATGTCGAAATTCCGAGGAATTCAACGGCCACCGACTGGGAAGTCGAACTGGGTGTGGTGATTGGCAAAGAGGCAAAATATATCAGTGAAGCTGATGCCCTTGATCACGTCGCCGGTTATTGCGTTATCAACGATCTTTCGGAGCGCGACTTCCAGTTGAAACGTTCCGGCCAGTGGGTAAAAGGCAAATCGGCTGATACATTTGGACCGATTGGCCCCTGGCTGGTGACCCGTGACGAGGTTCCTGATCCACAGGACCTGTCTATGTATCTGGACGTCAACGGCAAGCGATACCAGGACGGCACGACAAAAACGATGGTCTATGGTGTTGCCCACGTGGTTGCCTACCTGTCACAGTTCATGAGCCTGCAACCCGGTGACGTGATTTCCACGGGCACACCGCCCGGTGTCGGCATGGGTCAAAAGCCAGATCCCATCTATCTCAAAGCCGGTGACCGGATGGAACTTGGCATTACCGGTCTGGGCACGCAGGTTCAGACAACCATAAAGGCTTGAGGGACCACTTCCCAGCCAAACGTTCTGAAAGCACCTGCCTTTTCGCCACTGTGCGCGAAGGCAGGTCCGTTTCCACGATGAAACAGAACAGGGCTGGTGGCGCAATACGCATTGGGGAGGTTGGGCGCCTTGACAGCGACCGGCACCAACGCGAAAGTAAGGGTCCTGATGGCATAGAGACAAGGATTGCCTTGTGCCTTTCCACTATTCAAACGATGGTTTGGCCCGCTTTGGCTGCACGACGTTGAAAAGCATTTGAGGCCAATCATGTCGCATACAAATGTACCGCCGCATTGTGCACCGCCGCCAGCGCGCCATGGCGGCAGCATCCTTGCAGACCAATTGGCTCTGCTCGGCGTCCAGAAAGTCTTTTGTGTTCCGGGTGAAAGTTTTCTGGCGTTGCTCGACGGGCTCCATGATCAACGCGACACCATAGAGGTCATTACCTGCAGGCATGAGGCCGGTGCGTCGAACATGGCCGATGCCTATGCCAAATTGACAGGCAAGCCTGGCATTTGTGCGGTTACACGCGGTCCCGGGGCAACCAATGCGTCGAATGGCATCCACACCGCATTCCAGGATTCTACTCCATTGATCCTGCTTATCGGCCAGGTCAGCCGAGATGCGCGTGACCGCGAGGCTTTCCAGGAAATCGATTACAGCAAAATGTTTGGCGACATGGCCAAATGGGTGGCGCAGATTGATGACGTCAGGCGCATTCCGGAATATATTTCAAGAGCATGGCACGTGGCGCAGGCCGGGCGTCCCGGCCCCGTGGTCCTGGCTCTGCCGGAAGACGTGCTGTCCGACCTTGCAGAGATACCTCATCTGCGCCCGCAACCGGTGACAAAAGCTTCACCGACAGTTGAAGCCATCATGGAACTTGGTGCCCTGATCGAAAAGGCAGAGCGCCCTTTGCTGGTTGTTGGCGGTCCATCGTGGAGTGCCCAAAGTGCCAGTGAGGCCATGGACTTTGCCAGTCGAACCGGGCTGCCGGTTGCCACGTCCTTCCGTTGTCAGGATTATGTGGACAACAGACACGAAAATTATGTCGGCGTCATCGGTATCGGGCCGATCCCAGAATTGCGCCAACGCATCATGGAAGACGTCGATCTGTTGATTGGCGTCGGCCCACGCTTTGGCGAGATGACGACACAGGGCTATTCGCTGCTTGATATTCCCAATCCGCAGATGCGCTTTGTGCATGTGCACCCCGGCGCCGACGAACTTAACACCGTCTATGCCGCAGACCTGGCGGTCACCTCGGCACCCGATACCTTCTGGCAAGCAACCCACGCCATCGGAAACGGCAATGGCGTGACGAAATGGGCACAATGGCGCGCGCAGCAGCGCTCCGATTATGAAGCCTTTTCTGTTCCAGTGGACGGACCAGGCAGGCTCAACATGTCTGAAATTGTCGGTCATCTTTCCACGACCCTGCCCGATGATGCCATTTTTGCCAATGGAGCCGGTAACAATACGGGCTGGGTTCACCGGTTTCACCAATATCGCGGGTACCGCACGCAGCTGGCACCCACCAGCGGCTCGATGGGCTATGGCGTTCCTGCCGCAATTGCCGCGAGTCTTGCAGAACCTGATCGCGCAGTCGTGTGCATATCAGGCGACGGGTGCTTCCTGATGACCGCGCAGGAGTTGGCGACAGCAAAAAAATATGCAACAAAAGTGATCTTCATGGTCGTCAACAACAGCATGTATGGCACCATTCGCATGCATCAGGAACGACATTTCCCCGGGCGGATCATCGCAACGGAACTGACAAATCCGGACTTTGTGGCCTATGCCAATGCGTTCGGCATTGCAGCCGAGAAAGTGGAGACAACCGATGCGTTCCCGGCGGCATTGCAGCGCGCACGCGATTCAAATAGCAACTATCTCATCGAACTGATTGTCGATCCCGAAGCACTGACGCCAACGCAGACATTGTCGGCAGCCCGTGCTCAGGGTGAAGCGCAGCAGTCCTGACGCGGTCAGGTCATAATCAAGAAAGAAGAAAACGGATGATTGATCTCTATACCTGGACCACTCCCAATGGCCGCAAGGTTTCGATCCTGCTTGAAGAGTTGGGCGTCGACTACAAAGTTTTCCCGATCAATATCGCTCAGGGCGAGCAACACGCACCAGACTTTCTTGCCATCAGCCCAAACAACCGTATCCCGGCGATTGTCGACCACGACAATGGATTGAGCCTGATGGAGACCGGCGCGATCATGCTTTATCTGGCAGAGAAATATGACCGGTTCATGCCGACCGACCCGCGGGCAAAGGCCACGGCAATCGAATGGCTGATGTGGCAGATGGGAGGCCTTGGTCCGATGCTTGGCCAGGTTCACCACTTTGTCCACTACAACCCGGACAAATCCGAATATTCGAGCGAACGTTACAGTACGGAAGCCCACCGTCTCTACGGCGTTCTGGAAAAACGCATTGCAGGCCGTGACTATATCGTTGACGACTATTCCATCGTCGACATGGCCTGCTGGCCCTGGATCTCTCGCTATGAGTGGCAGAAGATCGACCTGGCGCAATATCCCAATGTGCGCGCCTGGTACAAGCGGATCCTGCAGCGCGAAGCTGTACAAAGGGGCTACCATGTCCCGAAAAACGTCGGTGAGATTCCGGCCGGCTGAACTGACTGCAGCGACTTAGCGCTTGTCACTAAGTAATGAATTCATATCCGCATGCTTTGA